>JFJP01039549.1_pt1 | contig 23960 bp, 24 predicted proteins | sample 431651 | NCBI WGS metagenome assembly JFJP01 (sample SAMN02602958, study PRJNA72255) | Microbial mat metagenome, whole genome shotgun sequencing project. | biome: fresh water; feature: sink hole; material: water; isolation source: purple microbial (photo- and chemosynthetic) mats found in...
CCCGGTCAAGGCGACGACAGATCTCCGCATCGCCGCCCTCCCGGCGAACCGCACTATCGCCCGCCGTTCGCCACAATTCAAGGAGTTGCAGACGGGTCCGCAGTTCGACGGAAGGCTGTGGCGCATCACGGCGGAGAAGATCGCGCTCCGCAAGAATTGCCGCGAGATCGCAGGCCAAAGGACCATAACCGGAGCGTACCCCCTCAAGGAGCAGATGGCCAAGTCGCGGATGCAGCGGCAGGGCGGCCATCTGTCGGCCGCTATCGGTAATACGGTCGGCTTTATTGATGGCACCGAGGGAGCGGAGAAGCTCCAGGGCCTGTCGGTAAGGACCGGATCGGGGCGGATCGAGCCAGCTGAGTTCGCCCGGATCACTCACCCCCCAGAGGGCCAGCTCCAGGGCAAGTCCGGCCAGATCGACGGCGACGATTTCCGGCGGATGAAAGGCAGGCAGGCTATAATCCTCGTTCCTCGTCCAGCAGCGCAGACAATAGCCTGGTCCAAGACGACCGGCCCGTCCACTCCGCTGGCGGGCGGCGGCTTTCGAAACCCTGACCGTCGTCAAACGGCTTAACCCGCTCCCGGGGTCAAACTGCGGCCGCCTCGACCAGCCGCCATCAACGACACAGGCAATACCTTCGATAGTGAGGCTGGTTTCGGCAAGCGAGGTGGCAAGGATAATGCGCCGACGCCCCTCCCCGTCCGGCAAAAGGACACGATCCTGTTCCTGCCGCGACAAATCGCCGAAAAGCGGGGCAACGACAATATGGCGAAAGGACGGATCCTGCAGCAAGGATCGCCGCACCTCGTGAATTTCGCCGACACCCGGCAAAAAAACCAGCACATCACCGCTCTCCCCGGCAACAACACGACGGGTTGCGGCGAGTGCCACTTCGGCGATTCTGCCCGTCGCCGGCCGATGCAGATAGTCGATGCGCACCGCATGGCTCTGTCCCTCGCCGACAATGACCGGAACCTTGCCGAGCAGCTCGGCCACCGCTTCGGCGTCCAGGGTCGCCGACATGACCAGGATGCGCAGATCGTCACGCAAAGCGCACAGGTCAAGACACAGGGCCAGGGCGAGATCGGCGTGCAGAGATCGTTCGTGGAACTCGTCAAAGATGATCAGCCCCACCTCGTGCAGGCCGCCGTCGTTTTGCAGCCGACGGGTGAGAATGCCTTCGGTCAGCACCTCAATGCGGGTTGCGGCCGAGATCTGCCGCTCGTACCGGATCTGATAGCCGACCCTGGCGCCGACCTCCTCCCCGAGAAGCGATGCCATGCGTCCCGCCGCTGCCCTTGCCGCCAGGCGCCTTGGTTCAAGGATAAGGATTTTTTTTCCGGCCAGCCATGGTTCGTCCAGGAGGGCAAGCGGTACCAGGGTGGTCTTACCCGAACCGGGCGGAGCGCAGAGCACCGCCGATCCGACCCCGAGGGCCTGCTTCAGATCACCGAGAATGGTATTTATGGGAAGATGCGGCAGCTGCAAAATTTCTCCGCGGACAGATACTCTTGAAAATCGATGGTCATTTCTTTTCATGAAAGGACGGCAATGGACAGTTGCCAAAGCCGCATAGAACCCGTAAAAGAAGGAGGAAGCAAGGCTTTTTATCGATTCCACCTGCAAGGAGAACATCCCATGGCCGGACCTGCCAATTCCCTTACCTCCATCTTTTTTGCCCTCGGTGCCAATATGGCAATTTTCATTGCCAAACTGGCCGCAGCCCTTTATACCGGCTCCGGGGCGATGCTTGCCGAGGCCATTCACTCCCTGGCCGACAGCGGCAATCAACTGCTGCTCATCATCGGCCTGCGTCGCGCCAAACGACCGCCAAACGACGAACATCCCCTCGGCTACGGCAAGACCATCTATTTCTGGTCGTTCCTCGTCGCCGTCATCCTCTTCAGCATGGGCGGCATGTTCTCCGTCTATGAAGGCATTCATAAGATACAGCACCCGGAACCCTTGACATCCCCTTGGCTTGCCATTGCCGTTCTTGTTTTCTCCATCCTCGCCGAAGCGGTTTCCCTCTGGGGCTGTCTGCGCGAGGTGAACAAAACCCGCGGCCGACGCAGCCTTTTCACCTGGTTTAAAGAAAGCCGGGAAAGTGAACTGCTGGTGGTTTTCGGCGAGGATGTGGCCGCCCTTCTGGGTCTTTTCCTCGCCCTTATCGGTATAAGCCTGGCGATACTGACCGGAGATCCCCTCTTTGACGCCCTCGGCTCCATTGGTATCGGCATCCTGCTGCTCCTCATCGCCGTAATGATCGGCGTTCAGGTCAAGCAGCTGCTGATCGGTCAGGGTGTTGATCCCGACACCCGGGCGGCCATCCTTGATTTTCTCCTGGCTCAGGAAGAGATTTCCAGGGTTTTCAACCTCATCACCCTGCAGCTCGGCCACGACGTTATGCTGGCGGTAAAGGCGGAGATGCGGTCCTATCCGACACAACAAGAGATGATTGAGGCCATCAATCGCTGCGAAAAAAAGGTGAAAACCGCCTTTCCGCAGATCATTTGGTCATTTTTTGAACCCGATACCAGGGATTAAAAGGGATGGCATCCACCTGCCCCGCCGGAGAAAGCCGTTGAAAAGATCGACCAAACACGCTAGGATCGCGGCAATTGTCGATGATGCAGCTTTGCTGCGCTCCTGCCGATTTTTCCTTGGACTGTCGTATTGATAAACCTGATTCTACCCCTGTATTCCCTCGCCTGGTCTCTGGCCATGCCCTTTCTCCGCCGTTCGCCGAGGATCTCCCTCGGCTGGCATCAACGGACTCTCCGGGAAATGGTGGAAGGCCCCTTCGACCTGTGGATCCAGGCGGCATCCGGCGGGGAATCGCTGTTGACCAATATGCTTCTGGCATGTCTTGGCACACAACTTCCCGGCGGCAAAAGGCTGCGGATTCTCGTTACCTCAGGCACCAAACAAGGCATCGACAGCCTGGAAAAAGGCCGAATGGCACTCCCCGCGGACAGCCTCCTGGATATTACCATCGCTTATTTCCCCCTCGATGCGCCGCACCTGATGCAGAGGGCCTTTGCTGCCTTTGCCCCGAAACTGGCGATCATTGTCGAAACGGAATTATGGCCCGGCTTCCTCGTCGCTGCCCGTCGCAACAGAGTGCCGGTTTTGCTCATCAACGGCCGCATGTCGGAAAAGAGCTTTGCCTCCTACCGCTATTTCACCGGCTTTTTTAAAAACTTCGGGCCGGAGAAGGTCTGGGCCATTTCCCCGCAGGACGGCGAACGCTTTGCCGGTATTGTCGGCCCCGAACGGGTGGCGGTGATGAATAATATTAAATTTGACCGCATAGAAGCAAAAAAAGACCTTCCCATCAATACCCCCATCGCCCGCCTCCTGCCGGACAATACCCCCTTCATCCTCCTCGGTTCGGTGCGGCGCGAGGAAGAAACGCTGATCCAGCAGACCATCGCCGATCTGCTGGTGCAGCGCCAAGACCTGATCATCGGCCTCTTCCCGAAACATATCGAGCGGGCCGACGTTTGGCTGCACCTGCTGCGGGACATGGGCATAAGCGGGGTGAAACGCTCACAGATACAAGGGCAACAAGATCCCGGATCGGTCATCGTATGGGACGTCTTCGGTGAACTGGCCGGGGCCTACGGGCTGGCGGCGGCGACCTTTGTCGGCGGCAGTCTGATAAATTTGGGTGGCCAGAATTTTCTCGAACCGTTAGTATTCGGCCTGAAACCGATCATCGGTCCTTATTGGAAAAACTTTGCCTGGGTGGGACGGGACATTATCGATGCCGGCCTGGTCCGAGAAGTTACCGATGGGCCGGCCCTGACGACAACCCTGCTGGCGGCAATCGAAACCACCACCAATCGAGCCGCGGTCATTGACGAAGTGCAACGCTTCTTTCTGCCGCGCAAGGGAGGCACGGAAATGATAAGCCGTCAGATAATCGATAAACTTCATTTGCTGGAAACGCCCTCGCTATGACGACTTTGCCGCCGTGTTACGGCATCATTCCCGCCCGTTACAAGTCCCACCGCTTCCCCGGCAAGCCCCTGGCCGATATCCTCGGCAAGCCAATGTTCTACCATGTCTATGAACGGGCATCGAGCTGTCCCCTGCTGCAGAAGGTCTGGCTGGCAACCGATGACCAGCGGATTTACGATGCGGCGGAGAAGCTGGCGGTACCGGTGGTTATGACCGACCCCAACCACCCCAGCGGTTCCGACCGGATTATGGAGGCCGCAAACATCCTGGGATTGGAAGATTCATCGGTCATCGTCAATATCCAGGGCGACGAACCGGCGCTTGACCCGGAAATGCTGCGTCGACTGGTGGAGCCCTTTACCGAGCCACACCTTCAGGTCACCACCCTTGCCCGCATTATCGACGCCGAACAGGCGGAAAACCCGGATCGAGTCAAGGTCGTCCGTTCGGCCCAAGGTTATGCCCTCTATTTCTCCCGCTCGAAGATCCCCTTTATTCGCGACGACGACCAGGCCGACACCGACTATCTGCTGCATATCGGTATCTATGCCTACCGCCTGTCGGCCCTGAAAACCTTCACCAGCCTGCCGCCGAGCCCCCTCGAGCAGATCGAAAAACTTGAACAGCTGCGCTTTCTTGAAGCAGGTATAAGCATCCATGTTGTCCTTTCCGATTATCTTGGCTTCGGCGTCGATCGCCCGGAGGACCTGCTGCTCATCCAGAAACAACTCGGCGGCTGAAGAGGCACGGCAAAAGACACAAAAATCCTCTGGTCTCCGCCCTTCCGCCATCAAACCCAGCAGCTTTTTAAATAATTTTCCCCCGCACCTTGCATTTTTCTCAGTTTTATGCTGCAATGACATGGTCGGTGCCGTTCTGTTTTCGGCTTCGTCATACCATGAAAAGCGATCCCCGGGAACTTGCCGATATCTGCTGGGAATACAATGCGAATAAAAGCCCTTTGCTGCTTTTTTTACCTTCTTATCCCGGTACTTTTCTCTCTCCCTCACCTTACCTGCGCCGCTTCACAACAACACCCCGATTTCCTGACGGTTGAGGAACGAAGGTGGCTGGCCGAGCATCCGGTACTGCGCGTCGGTGTCGGCGTAGCATTTCCACCCTACCAATGGGTCGAACAGGAAAATACCGCTCCCGTATTCAAGGGGGTGGTGTCGGATTATGTGAAGATCCTTGAAGACCGCCTGCAGATCAAACTGCAGATCGTTTTCGGTATCCCTTTCAACCAGGCACTGGAACGGGGAAAACAAGGAGAAATCGACCTGTTCCCGTGTTTAGCGGCAACAGCGGAACGGAAAGCCTTCCTGCTCTTCACAAGCCCTTATATATCGTATCCGTCCGTTATAATCACCAAAGAGAACGCACCCTTTATCGGCGGCTTAGAAGATTTGCGCGGTCGCAAGGTCGCCGCCGTAAAGGAACAGGTCGTTCATACAAAATTAACGAAGGATTATCCCCATCTTCAACTCGACCTTCTGGAAACCGAGAATGCCGAAAAAGACCTTGAAGCGGTATCCTTCGGCAGGGCAGATGCCTGTATAATGGATCTGGGAGTAGCCAGCTACTTGATCCAAAAACTGCGCCTCACCAATCTCAAAGTCGCAGCACCCACCGATCTCGGCAAGATTGAACTGGCCATGGGTGTCCGTAAGGATTGGCCGATTTTACAGTCGATCCTTGAAAAGTCGCTGCGCACCATCGACGGCAAAACAAAAGACGGTATCAATCAACAATGGATACGACTGAAATACCAGCCGGGCATCTCGCCGGAGCTGGTTCTCCGCTGGGGAGGGATACTGGGAATTACCATTCTCGTCATTTTTGCCCTGCAATTTTTCTGGAATCGCAGACTGCAAAGGGAGATAGCCGAACGGAAACAAATTGAAAGAGAACGGAACGCCTTGATTGAAAAACTGCAAAACGCTCTGTCCGAGGTGAAAACCCTGCAAGGTTTTCTGCCGATCTGTGCCAGCTGTCAAAAAATACGAACGGACAGCGGTTATTGGCAACAAATCGAAGCCTATATCCAGGAAAATACCGATGCACAATTCTCGCACGGTATCTGCCCTGAGTGTATTCAGACACTTTACCCCGGCATGGCCGAGAAAATCCTCGAAAGCCATGAAACTCCTGAAAAAGTGGGCAAAGAAGACATCCTCTAATCTCCTTCAACGCCACCTGCCCGCTCAAACACCAATCCACCGGAATTCTTTTCACGCCTCCTTGTATTTTTATCTTTTTTATGCTGCAATAAAACTGTGGAGACTGCAAAATTATTAGCTGTTCTCCAAACCTCAAGGCTTCGAAAAAAACTGCTTGAGTACCTTTGAAATTCCACAATCGGGAGATCAGCTATGCAACTGACCATCACAAAAAAGATTGTCGGGGTAACTCTGCCGTTTTTTCTCGTTTTCGGCATCGTCATCCTTTTTCTCAGCATCAGAGCAATCGAAAAACAAGGAAATCAAGGCCTTGATATCATCAATGAGACGATGCAAAACGACAAAAAGGAAAAACTCACCGACCTTGTGCGCAATACCTTCGAAATACTTGCCACCCAGTATCAAACTGCTCACGATCCAACTAAAATAGCCAAGGCCTATGAAAACGAACTGCAATCGATAGTTAATCTGGCCTTTTCTTCCGTTCAGGCCATCTACGATGCCAGTGGGCCATCCGAGGAGGAGAAAAAAGCCGAGGCCCTGAAAATCATCAAAAAGATGCGCTATGGCGGCGACAACTATCTGTGGATAAACGACATGAAACCGCTCATGGTCATGCATCCGATAAAACCGGAAATGGACGGCAGCGATCTTTCGACCTACAAAGACCCGAACGGCAAATTCCTTTTTAACGAGTTTGTCAAGGTCTGTGCCAAGGACAGCCAGGGGTTCGTCGATTATATGTGGCCGAAACCGGGGCATGATAAGCCGGTGGCAAAACTGTCGTTCGTCAAGCTGTTCAAACCCTGGAACTGGGTTATCGGCACCGGGGTCTACCTGGAAACGGCGGAACAGCGTTTTATGGAACAGGCGAAACAACAAATCGGCAACCTCCGTTTCGGTCCGGAGGGTAAAGACTACTTTTTTATCCTCGATACCGAGGGAAAAATGGTCATGCATCCGATCAATCCCGCCCTGAACGGCAAGGATCAAAGCCAGTTTCGTGACCCGAAGGGCAAGACCCTCTTTGCGGAAATGATCAAGGTCTGCCGTGAACAGGGCCAGGGTTTTGTCGATTATCTGTGGCCGAAACCCGGTGAAAAGGAACCGGTCGCCAAACTTTCCTATGTTCAGCTTTTCAAGGAATGGGGCTGGATCGTCGGCACCGGCATCTATATCGACGACATCGATAAGGCAATGGCCAAACAGAAGGACAATGTCGCTGCCATTCTCGGCCAGCAGAAAACGCTGATCATCACCACCGTTGCCGCCATGATTTTACTCATCAGCGGGTTGCTTATCTTTACTGCCTCCCGCATTGCCAAACCCATCCAGGCCGCCGACAGATTTTTCCGGGATATTTCCGAGGGAGAAGGTGATCTCACCGCCCGTCTTGCGGTAAAAAGCAGGGATGAGATCGGTGATATGGCGAGATCCTTTAACACCTTTGCCGACAAACTCCAGGAAATGGTTGCTTCCATTGCCGAAGATTCGGTGGATATTAATACCTCTTCCGGTTCCCTGACAAAGATATCCAAAGATTTACAAGGAGTTGCCGAAGAAACCATGGGAAAAGCCAATACCGTCTCAGCCGCCGCTGAAGAGATGTCGGCCAATATGGGTACGGTGGCAGCAGCCGTTGACGAGGCAGCAAGTGGTGTCAGCGCAGTGGCCTCGGCCATTGAGGAAATGACCTCGACCATTAACGAGATCGCCGAAACCTCGGAAAAAGCCAGGGCCATCACTGAAAATGCGGTACAACAATCCTCCGCCGCCAGGACGAGCGTTGACGCCCTCGGTCTGGCCGCAAAGGAAATTACCACAGTCCTGGGAACGATCACCGAGATCTCGAAGCAGGTCAATCTTCTTGCCTTAAACGCGACGATCGAAGCAGCCCGAGCCGGAGAAGCCGGCAAGGGTTTTGCCGTTGTCGCCAATGAGATCAAGGTCCTTGCCGGCCAAACCTCCGACGCCAGCGACCAGATCCAGGATCGCATCAATTCGATTCAATCGACAACCAAGGCGACGGTCACCGTTATTGAGAACATCAGCAGGGTGGTGGGGGAAAACTCGGAAATTGTCAATACCATCGCCACAGCGGTCGAAGAGCAATCGGTCACCGCCAAGGAAATTTCGCAGAACGTGGCGCAGATTTCCACCAGCATTCAGGAGGTCAATACCAACATTGCCGAGGGTTCACAGGTATCGCATATGATCGCTGAAGAAATCGCGAAAATGCATAAAACAAGCAGCAGAATGAATAAAAGCACCCAAGAAATCAATGGGAACGCCGTCTCCCTTGATGCTCTCGCCAAGGCTCTGGCGCAGCTGGTGTCCCGTTATAAATTTTAAAAATAACCGGGCAGAGAAAAGAAGAGGCAGGTTTCCAGGCAGTGGTAACAGCGATGGCCCTACCTCTTCAACCTGGCTTTCAGCCATTTCCAGGGAAACAGCATGGAAACCTGCTGTTGATACCTGCGGTAGCTGTCACCATGTTCATGAAGAATCTTTCTTTCCTCAAGAAGGGTGCCAACGATGAGATAGAGGCTGAGAATCAGGACGGCCATGAAAACCGACCGAGAATACTCGGGAAATATCGACCAAAGAAACAGCAGGGAGCCAAGATACCACGGATGACGCGTCAGCGAAAATATGCCGGTGGCGGAAAAATTTTCGCAGCTGCTTAAAAGAAGTGTCGCCTTACCCGATGCCAGTTGATCAAATCCTAAGAAGAAGCGCAGATCATAGCGTTTTGCCCCGCTCCAAAACAACAGCAGGGCGGTGACCAGCAAAAGCAGCCGCACCATTTCTCCCCATCCCTGCCAGCCAAACACCACGGCCCCACCTTCCCCTCGGGTGTACAGCATAAGAGGGACAAAGGTCGCCAGCGACAGCCCGTTATACAGCAGTCGATAGTACCGCATCACCCCGGGAAAACGATTCTTGATGCGGCCGGCAACCAAGGGGTCGATCAATGCACTGTGCATACCACACCAAAGAATCCATAAAACAGAAAGAACGAGCGACGTCACCATTGCATCCCTATAATTTTGCCGACCTTTTCCACTTGACTGTCCTGTAACTTTATAATTTCATCGTTCAACTTTCTTGCTCTTATGGTATTCTCGAAGAAAATGTTCCGCCCACTTTTGCAGGACAACATCACCTTTTTCAACGGGAAAAGACCATGAAGGCGTCTCCACAGACAATGCTACCTGTCAGAATGTTTGCAATACTCTTTTTTCCACTGCTGCTCTGTTTCTGCACTTCTTCTGCAAAAGCCGATTTTCAAAAAGCCAAAATAGCCGTACTCGACTTCGAATCCGTCGGAGAAAAACTGGAACCAGCCGATATGGGGGAGATTCTCTCGGAGTGGATTATCACCAGCCTCGTCAAAAGCGGCCGCTTCGATGTTGTCGAGCGGGCCATGCTGCAAAAAGTCATATCCGAGCAAAAGCTCTCAACAACCGGCGCCATTGATGAACAAGGAGCCGCAACCCTTGGTAAAATACTCGGAGTAAAAATCGTTATCAGCGGATCACTTGGTAAACAGGGCGATACCATGGAGATACAGTCCCGGGTTATCAGTGTCGAGAATGGATCGATTATTGCTGTGGAAAGCATACGAAACGATAGTCGAAAAGATCTGCACGCTCTGGTCGAGCAATTGACAACCAAGATCATGCGAAATTTTCCACTGGTCGGCTTTGTTGTGAAGAAAAACCCAACATCGGTCATTATCGACCTGGGCCTGGATGCCGGACTCTCCTCGGGAACGGAATTTATTGTTTATCGGGAAGGGGAAATCATCAAGCACCCAAAAACCGGCGAGGTCCTTGATGTCGAAGAAATACCGACCGGCAGACTGCGCATAGCCAAGGTCAGTAAAAATGTGGCCGAAGGCGACATCCTCAGCCAGGAGGCCGGAGGCATCCTGGCCGGCCACCTGGTGAAAAGCATTCGCTCAAAAAAGACAGACAGTCTCCCCTCGCGGGCGAATAAAGCGGACAAGAAGAAAGTCAGTATTCAGTAATTCTCAAGGACGGCCGGCACCGCCTTGACCGCCGCGATATCCGGAACCACCCTGGCCGCCGCCACGTCCACCACCCTGCCCACCGCGGCCGCCACCGGGACCGCCACGGCCACCGCTGCCGCTGCGACCACCGCCTCGACCCGCACTGCCTTCAGGGCGCGGACGAGCTTCATTAACAACGATTGCTCTGCCTTTTAATTCCTTACCGTTGAGTCCTTCTATCGCTGCTTTGCCGTCTGCCTCCGCTGCCATTTCGACAAAGCCGAAACCCTTCGATTGTCCGGTAGTTTTATCCTTAATAATGGAGGCAGAGGTAACCGGACCAAATGATTCGAGAGCCTGCCGTAACTCTTCTTCAGTGACGTTGTACGACAAATTCCCCACGTATATCTTCATTCTCTTCTCCTTTTCGCATGGATTATCACCTCAACCGCAACCAAAGCAAGTATATCACCTTTTTGATATCTACTCAAATCAGGGGAACTAATCAATGAATCTCCTGCGACTGCCCCTCTTATCACTTCTCGCCTGGTAATCACTGTCATGGGTTTCTTTCGCCGGACGGGCGACGCGCAGCAGGGGATTCAAACCATTACAAGAAATGCTAACACGGAGGACTTATGCGGGTATGGGGAAACAGGGAAATTCAGAGAATTCCCAGCTCCCCATTTTCAGCAAAGGATGCGAATTTCACGATCCATGGTACTGAGCGACTCCGCACCGGCCTCGGTCACCACCATATCGTCTTCAATACGCACCCCATTAAACCCCGGGAGATAGATTCCCGGTTCGACGGTATAGGTCATGCCGACCTCAAGCAACTGATTATTATCACTTCTGATATACGGATCCTCATGGCATTCCATACCGAGACCGTGACCGGTTCGATGGGTGAAATTGACGGCGAATCCTGCCGCCTCAATGACTCGCCGCGTTGCCCGATCAACCTCGCCGCAGGCCACTCCCACCCCTCCCGCAGCCCGGCCGGCACCATTCGCCTGCTGGACGATCGTATGGATTTTTTCCGCCAGGGGGTCGAGCTTTCCGATGGCAAAGGTTCGGGTCAGGTCGGAGACATAGCCGTTATAACTCGCCCCCCAGTCGACAAGGAGCAGATCACCGACGGCAAGCGGTCGGTCGGATGGTTGCGAATGGGGATTGGCACTATTGGCGCCTGCGGCAACAATAGGCGAGAACGGCAGGGGCATATCCGAGCCGTGACTGATCAACTGGAGAAGGAGTTCCCCGGCAAGCTCTTTTTCGCTGACGCCGATCTTCACCCGTGCCAGCGTTGCTTCCAGGGCGGCCTCGGCGATCTTCACTGCCCGTCGCATACAGGTGATTTCCTGGGAATCCTTTTTCACCCGCAAGGCGGAAAAGAGCAGCGAACCGTCGACGAAATGTCCATCCCGACAGGCAGTGCGAAGATACCCATACTCAAGAAAACGCAGTTGCCGCGGTTCCACCCCGATCGTACCGCCGGACAAGCCCATATCCCGCAATGCCTCGGAAAAGACCGAAGGCCACTCCGCCGGATTCTCACCATAGGCATGCACCCGAAGCGGAAAATTCAGGCCTTCAAGTTTTCTCAGCTCCAACTCCGGTAAAATAATCGTCGGCTCTTGCTGCATGGTAAAAATCACCACGACCGGCCTTTCCATCAAATGAAAATGAAGGCCGGTGAGATACGTCAAGGTCGGCCCGGCATTGACCGCGACCGCAGCCACCTGCTGTTCTTTCATACATTGCCGAAGCCCGGCCAAACGGGTTGCCGACATACACTCTCCCGAAGAAATTGTGCTCTTTCTTATCCGTTACTCAAGGACAATCTTCGCCCCCAATTTGGCGACAAATTTGGCAAGCCATGCTGGATGTGCCGGCCAGGCCGGAGCCGTCACCAGATTGCCCTCAACATGGGCGCTGTCCATGGCCACCGCCACATATTTGCCACCGGCAAGGCCGACTTCAACAGAACAAGCAGGATAGGCAGAACATTCCCGCCCCTGGAGCACACCGGCGGCGGAAAGGAGTTGCGCCCCGTGGCAGATGGCAGCAATCGGCTTTTTCGCAGCGGCGAAGTGTTTGACAATGGCAAGCACCTCTTCGTTTAAACGCAGATATTCGGGGGCACGACCTCCGGGGATCAATAAAGCATCATATGCTTCCGCCTTGATCGCCGCGAAGTCAGCATTGAGGGTAAAATTATGCCCACGTTTCTCACTGTAGGTTTGATCCCCCTCGAAATCATGGATGGACGTGCGAACGAAGTCCCCGGCCTTTTTATCCGGACATACCGCATGCACCTGATAGCCAAGCATGAGAAGTGCCTGGAATGGTACCATTACCTCATAGTCTTCGACATAATCACCAACCAGCATCAGAATTTTTTTAGCTGCCATGGAAACTACTCCTTTATAAAAAGATGAACATCATGACCATACATCCAATCTCTTTCAAGATCAGTCTCTTTTCGACCTTGGCGTGTCGTCCGGTCCTGCCGGCGCGGCCACGACCTTTGGTTTATAAAGTTCCTCGACACTCCCCTCGTGAGAGGCTCCCGCCCGAACCAACAGTTTCACAATCCCCCGATGGCCTTTTTTCGCAGCAAGTTCATACGCGGTCACACCAGCGGGGTAGCCGAAATAATTAGCCCTGGCATCTACTTCCGCCCCTTTGGCCAGAAGCAAGGCGACGACCTCTTCGTGACCCGCAAGTGATGCCCCGATCAACGCCGTTATCCCATCGACCCTTTTGGCGTTAACATCGGCTCCTTTTGCCAAAAAACTCTTCATTTCCTGGACATCGCCGGAAAATGCCGCCTTGATAAAAGCAGCGTCGATATCGCTGTCCCCCGCATCGGCAAATGGTGGAACGAGGCAGCACAATGGAACTGCGACCAAGAAGAACAGCTGGAAAAATCCGCATACGCTCTTTACCGACATCATATTCACCGAAAATTTGAGATTCTCCACACCTGATTGTCAGGATTGCACGTAAATGCTGCCACTCTTATTGGTCGAGGAGTCTTTTTGCGCCATCTCGACCTTGGTTTCGCTTTAGAAACTACGACTCTCCAATTTGGAATTCAACACTTTTTTGATGTTGTGCACCAGATTATTCAAAGCAAAGGTGCCTACCACCTTGCCCTGAGCATTCAACACCACCGCCCTGTGAATACAATGATTGCGGAGAGTGATGATCCCCTCGGCCACCGTATCCGTCTCTTTTATGGTAACCACCGGCCTGCTCATTATCTTGTCCAATGTGATCGATGCAATGTTTTGCCCGAAGCCCAAAGCGCGGGCGGCATCTTTTTCACTGACAATGCCGACCGGCGCATCACCCTCCATGACAATGGCGCAACAACTTCGCTTTTCCAACATGGCAATGCCCGCTTGCTTCAGATTGCACTCAGGTTTTTCCATGACTGTATTACTGAACATAATATCCCCGACTAAAGCCGAGGACGAAAAACTATCGCTGCTGAGAAGGTTGACAATATTACAGGGCGTAACCGTTCCTTTTAGTCGGCCGCCGTCAACGATACCAATATGACGAATTTCATGTTTCGTCATGAAGTCGCAAGCTTCGGCAATAGTGCTGGACGGCTGCAGACTTAAAAGAGGACCCGACATGACATCCTTCACTCCGACGGTGAGGAGATCCATGCCCTTAATGGCCTTCTCCATAATCTTTCGCTCGGTAATGATCCCCACCGGCATATCATCCTTCAAGACAAATAAACAGCTTATGCGCCGGTCACGCAATACCTCCAGCGCTTTACCCATTGAGTCGTGTTCTTCCACATACAAATAGCCCTTGGTCATAACGTTTTTCAAATTGATTTTCAGCATGGCTTACCTCCAGCCTTTCTCGATGAGGAATTGTAATCCGAAAAGGGGAAAATTTTTTTCGGATCGGCTCAAACCTACTCGCAGCAGAAATCATTCTTTATTATAGGGCAAATGCTCATTAATATGAAGGAGAAGATTCTTTTTCTTGTGACCCGGCCTCCCGTAGTTTAATGTCCCTTGTATGAAAGAACCTTCTCATAGGACCCCCCTCGAGGGTGTCACCCTGGAACAGATTGTCGGCAGCCTTTTTGCCCATTACGGCTGGGAAGCCCTCGGCAAACGCATTGCTATACGCTGCTTTACCACCGACCCATCCATTAAATCCAGTTTGACATTTTTACGCAGGACTCCCTGGGCACGAAAGAAAGTCGAGAACCTTTATATCGCCACGCAAAAACGTGGATTGAAAAACCTTTACGGCAATTGAAAGCGGTTATGGCCCGGCATACTCCCCTTACCTTAGACCCCGAGGACAACGAATGAAATCCACTCTTCTTATCATCCTTTCGATGCTCTTTCTCCTCGGACCGGCCGGTGGCTGCGGCAACAAAAAGGTTCCACTTGCGCCCGCAGCAGTAAAAGATATTGCCTTTCTGACCATGGACGGCGACCTGCCGGAGCAAACGACCGAACAGCTTCGAGAATTGAAAATCACCATGGAGTGGATGGATGACAACCTCATTAAAATATTTAGAAAATCCGCTTTTCAACCACAGGTCATCAAGGAGATGTCTGCCTATAAACCGGAGATGGGCAAACTGCTGATCGTCAAGGTTGAACGTTTCAATGCCGGCAGTCGTGCTGCCAGAGCCTTCGTCGGTTTTGGCGCCGGATCGGCCTCCCTCGACCTGCACTACAAACTCCTTGATGAAAAAGGCGCCCTCCTGGCCGAGTGGCGAGACGGTGTCGGTTCCAGCAAGGGAGCAACCTATTGTGCCGAAACCCTCAACAGAAGGGCTCTGGAAAAGGTCGCCAATCTATTAACCCAATAATATTTTACAGGAAAATACTTACGTGTCGAAAACAATGTACAACACCCCGGTGCTGCAACCCATCATCTCCGCCGTTTGTCGCCTTTGTCTTGCCCTCCGCGGCTGGAAACTTCAGGGTCAGCCCCCAGCGGCACGAAAATACGTTATGATCACCGTTCCCCATACCAGCAACTGGGACTTCCCCCTCGCCCTGGCAATGGCCTTTGTCTACCAGTTTGAAATGCGCTGGATGGGAAAGGATTCTCTGTTTTCCGGCTGGCGGGGTCCGGTCATGCGCTGGCTCGGAGGAATTCCGATCGACAGAACCTCCAGGAATAATGTCGTTGCCGATACCATCGCCGCTTTCAAGGCAAGCACGCATCTGATCATCGCCATCCCGCCGGAGGGGACAAGGTCAAAGGTCGACAAATGGAAAACCGGCTTCTACTATATAGCCCTCGGCGCCGAAGTCCCCATCGCCCTCGCCTTTCTTGATTACCAACGCAAAATCGGCGGCTTTCTCGCTACCTTCCTGCCGACCGGCGATATTGAAAAGGACTTTGTCGATATCCGTGCCTTTTATACCGGCATAGCCGGTAAATACGCTGAAAAATGTGTTATTGATTAGGAGTCTGTTATGGCTGCCCCCACCCCTCTGCTTATCGTTGATGATGAGCAGGCCTTCACGGAAATTCTGGCACAGCGCCTTTCCAAGAGGGGTTTTGCGGTCACAACCGCCGCAGATGGCTTGCTCGGCCTGCAACTGCTGAAGGAGGACGAAACCCTTGAGGTCGTCGTTCTTGATATAGCCATGCCGGGAATGGATGGTATTACAGCCCTCAAAGCCATGAAAAAGGAGCGACCGCTGGTCGAAATCATCATGCTCACCGGCCAGGGCAACGTCGCTAGCGCAGTCGAGTCGATAAAATGGGGCGCCTTTAACTACCTGGTGAAACCCTGCACTATTGAAGATCTCACGGTCTGCATTGAGGAGGCGGTGAAGCACCGGAGAGATAAAGAAAAGAAGATTCTCGAGGTGCGCATGACCCCTTACCTGAGCGCAAGCAAGCGCGAAGAACTCATTGCCGCTCTTCTCAAAGAATAGGAATTACAATGGCAAAGGATAGAAGTCCCTCGAAGGTCAGCGCCGACATCAAGCGTAATCGACTTATTATCACCTTGCGGGGGAACGTGCCGAAAAAGGATGCGGAACAGATCTATACCGATATCCGCTTCTGCGTTTCCGACCTGAAGCCGGGTTTTGCCGTTATCAACGACCTGACCGAAGCGAGAATCGGTCATCTGAGCGCCATCGACACCTTCAAAAAGATCACCGCTTATCTTGCCGAAAAAAATGTCGGTCCGGTTATTCGCGTCGTCGGCAATGCCAAGATCATCTTCCAGCAATTTTCTAAATTGACCATGCATATTAACGGCTATCAACCGATGTACGCAAAAAACATGGAAGAGGCGGAGGTGCTGCTTGCCGATCTTAGCGGCACAAAACCGGAAACCGGGGAGAAATCTCCAGACACTTCTGCGGATTAAGGCCCGGTCTTTTTCCAGGGCTTTTCCTGACCATGCACCAATCGCCTGATGTTTTCATGGTGCTTCACCCAGATGAGAACACCAATAATCGCTGCCGCACCAATGGCGATATTTGAAGACCCAAAAAGATACAGCCAGAGCGGTGCCAGGGCGGCGGCAAGCAGGGAACCGACGGAAACATAACCGGAGACCTTCACTGCGCCAAGAAAAACCGCAAGACTTACAGCAATTGTCGGTGGCGAGAGGAACAAAAAGACTCCCAAACCGGTCGCCACCCCTTTACCCCCGCGAAAACCGAGATATACCGGAAACATATGACCGACGACGGCAAGAACACCCGTCAGGGCGATTAGCAATTCCCGATTGTCCGTCGCCGGCAGAAAAAACCCGGCCAACCACATAGGCAGGAGACCCTTCATACAATCGCAGAGAAGCGTCAGTATCCCCAGCTTTTTCCCGAGGACTCGATTGACATTGGTGGCACCGATATTACGGCTGCCTTCCATGCGCACATCGATACCGACGGACTTACCGATAACCAGACCAAAGGGAATCGCTCCGAGCAGATAGCCAACCAAAGGGAAAAGAATTTCCATAAATACTCCAAAGATCTTTGCCTGAAAAATACCCTTCGTTATTTCAGAAAAATTATCTGAAACTCGTCTTCTCCCCGAGTGGAGGATCCTTCTCTACACGTTTCGATCCTTGCTGCCTGATGGCGCATGATCTGACTGCCGGCCTTTGTCGGCAACCCCTGACAACAGCTCCGGCAACCGTCCATGACACAACACTTCAAGGCAGAAGTCAAGATTTTTCCAGGTTGTTACGGAAGATGATTTCGATCTTCTTTCGCCGTCCTCCGGGCCTTTGTATCCACCAATATCCGACCATTTTAGCGGCTTTGCATCCTCTATGAAAATTTCCTGTCGCCTTCGGCAAGGATGCTTATCTTGCAAATAATGGCAAAATTACAGTCGCTATGGTACATTGACCGAATCCGGCGGGCTTCGTCCATGCCAAATCATTACCGCTACGAGACTAATTTATTATGAGTATTCAAAAAATATACAAATATCCCGAGCCGGTTTTGCGGCAGAAAACAGAAAAAATCACCACCTTTGACGACAGCCTTGCCGGCCTGGTAAACGATATGGCGGACACCATGTATGATGCCCCCGGCATCGGACTCGCCGCCCCACAGATAGGTCGCTCGCTCAAACTGATCATCGTCGATACCAGCAAGGATAAAGACGGTGAGCGTTGCTACTTACCCCTTGTTAATCCTGAGATTATCGTCCATGAAGGCTCGCAGATCGACGAAGAGGGCTGTCTGTCGGTCCTTGACCTGACGGCGAGCGTCAAACGATTTAAGAAAGTGACGGTATCCTACCAGGATCTCCAGGGCCAACCGCAGGAATTGTCGGCGGAAGATCGCTTTGCCGTGGTCCTGCAACATGAAATAGATCATCTGAACGGCATCCTCTTTCTTGACCACCTCAGCCCCCTTAAAAGGGCGCTGTATAAAAAGAAGGTCAAAAAGTGGCTGAACGAGGGAGAAGACCCTGCATGACGACTGCACCGTTGCGCATTATTTTCATGGGGACACCGGATTTTGCCGCTGCAAATCTTCAGGCTCTGCTGACCGGTCCGGACAAGGTGGTGGCGGTCGTCAGTCAGCCTGACAGGGAAAAGGGCCGGGGCAAGAAAGTCAGCCCGCCACCGACCAAGGTCCTGGCCGAAGCCGCTGCCATTCCCGTGCTGCAACCGGAGAAGATCAAAACGGAAGAATTTCGCAATGGTCTGCAGAGTTATCAGCCGGATCTTATCGTTGTCGCCGCTTATGGCCGCATCCTGCCGCAAAGTTTGCTGGAACTGGCACCCATGGGCTGCATCAACGTCCATGGCTCCCTGCTGCCTAAATACCGCGGTGCGGCGCCGATTCAGTGGGCGGTCATAAACGGGGAAAAGGAAGTCGGAGTAACTATCATTCAGATGAACCAGGGCATGGACACCGGAGACATGCTGCTGAAGGCAAAAATCCTCACCGACCCGAGGGAAACGGCCGGCAGTCTCATGGGAAAACTTGCCGTCCTTGGCGGCCAAACCCTGTTGCAGGCCATCAAAGGTTTAAAAGAGGGAACCCTCACTCCTGTGCCCCAGGACGGCAGCAAGGCAACCACAGCACCGATGCTGAAAAAGGACGACGGGCTTATAAACTGGAACAAGAGCGCCATTGAAATCGAATGGCTGGTGCGCGGCCTTGATCCCTGGCCTTCTGCCTTCTGTTTCGTCAACGAATTGAGATTGCGCCTTTTTTCACCGGAAACCGTCTATATGGACAGTACCGCTCCGCCTGGAACTGTGCTGCAGGCCGATCGCCGCGGGCTGCTTGTCGCCTGCGGCCGAAACGCCCTCCGATTCGAGGAAATCCAACCTGAAGGCAAGAAGCGGATGAGTATCGAATCCTTCTGCTGCGGCCACCCCCTCAATCCCGGCATCGTTCTCGGCTCGAGAACCGAAGGGTAAGCTTTGTGACATCGACACCTTCCCACCGCATTGCTTATGCCGACTGCTTTTCCGGGGTCAGCGGCGATATGCTGCTCGGCGCCCTGCTCCACGCCGGCCTCGACCGCAGGCTTCTCTACGCCGAACTGGCGAAACTGCACCTTCCCGGCCTCGATCTGGAAATTATCGATACAACACTCCACCACCTCAGCTGCCTGCGGATCCGGGTCAACAGCGACTGCCGGCAGGAGCTGCGCACCCTGCCATCAATTTTGGCCTTGCTCACCGCAAGTGATTTGCAGGCAGAGGTCATCAACAAAACCAGTGCAGTGTTTCAGGCGCTGGCCGAGGCCGAAGCAAAAGTCCACAATATCGACGTTGAACAGGTACACTTCCACGAAATCGGCGCCCTGGACACCATAGTCGATATTGTCGGAGTCGTCTTCGGCCTGCAGCAGATGGGCATAGAGCGCCTTATTTGTTCGCCCTTGCCGACCGGTCATGGCTTTGTCGAATGTGCCCACGGCCTCCTTCCCCTGCCTGCTCCGGCTGTCTGCGAATTACTGCGCGGCGTGCCCACCTATGGCATCGATCTTCGGCAGGAATTGATAACGCCGACCGGTGCGGCCCTGATCGCCACCCTGGCCGATGGTTTCGGGCCTCTACCGCCGATGAGTATCACCTGCACCGGCTATGGCGCCGGTAGCCGAATTCTCAGCAACGGCCAGCCGAATCTGCTCCGCCTGATTATCGGCGATGATGAAAATGTTATGGAAAATCAGGTTGTCGAAATCATTGAAAGCAATCTTGACGATTGGAATCCGGAGGGCTTTCCCCACCTCAGCGAACTCCTGTTTGCTGGAGGAGCGGTCGATGTCACCCTGACTCCGGTGCATATGAAAAAAGGCCGACCGGGTTTTACCCTGCAGGTCATCAGTCCACCACCATCCGCCCATTGCTTGAAACAGATCATCCTTACCGAAACCACTGCCATAGGTCTGCGCTTTCGGCGTGAGGCACGGCAAACCCTGCCGCGAAAAATCATCAGCATCTCCACCGAATGGGGCGAGATCAAGGCGAAAAAGGTGAAGACCCCCAGGGGATGGGTCGTCCACCCGGAGTATGAGGAATGCCGCCGGGTGGCGCTGGAGCATGGTCTGCCCCTGGCGGAGGTGTATACAGCGGTACGCTGCGCCGGGTCGGCAGCAGAATGAACTGGGTAATAATGGCCCTGGCCACCGGCGGCTACAGCGGCAAGATCGGCCGGGCACCGGGAACCTGGGGCTCCCTCGCCGCCATCCTCCCCTGGCTGTTCCTTAAGGATCTGCCGTTATCGCTTTATGCTCTGGTGCTCGCCGCGGTTTTTATCCTTGGTTTTTTTGTCGCCGGCTCAGCGGAAAAAATCCTTGATCATCCGGATGCAGGCTGCATTGTCATCGACGAATTCCTCGGGATGTTTATCACCCTCTTCGCCGCTCCACCCCACCCCCTGGCCTGGGGGCTCGGCTTTCTTCTCTTTCGTCTCTTCGATATCGGCAAACCCTTTCCGGTTTCCTGGTTTGACGAAAAAATCAACGGCGGCATCGGCATTATGATGGATGATGTCGTCGCCGGATTGTATGCCTTTCTTTGCCTGCAAATTCTCTGGCGGATCGGCAGCGCTTTGCTGTAAAGAGGGGCAAAAACAACAATGGCCGAAAAGGGGAGTCCCCTCTTCGGCCAGGCTGTCGTCAACTTCTATAAATTATTTGTTTTCGCCAGAACCGCCACCGCCGCCTTATAGGAAACGACGATGAGGGCAACCCAGCCGAGCAGTAAGACTGCGGTCATATTTTTCTCCTTCAGTTCGATTGTTGAACAACTGCGATCAATAGGCCTTTTTATCGGCAAGATCCCGGCTGTCGATCTTTCTTGAATCCATCTGCCGCCACACATAGGCGATATACGCCAAAACAGCGGGAATGGCCAAGGCCACGTAGGTCATCGCCGTCAGGGTATAGTGACTCGACGAGGCATTGTAGATGGTCAAGCTCGACTGCAGGTCCACCTTTGACGGATAAAACGAGGTGTTGTTGAAACCGGCGGTGAAAAAAACCGCCAGACCGACGAGAACAGTCCCCAAACCGCCAAACCAGATCCCGGTGGTAACCTTGGCCAGACCGGTCCGCGTTGTCCCGAGGATGACCAAAACCAGGCCGACCAGCAGCAGCCCGAGAACAAGCGGCATGGCCAGAAGATTGTTGAGATATTTATATGCGGCCATACTCACCACCCCGCCCTTGTCAACACTAAAACCATCGATCAGCAGCAAGCTGACGACGACATAGAGCAGAAATGGCAGGGACAGGAGAAAACTGGTGAGACAGGACTTCCTCAGCCGTGCTTCAAGTTCCGGCACCCCGTTGAAATCGATATTGTTCACCAGATACATGGCTCCCAGGGTTCTGGCGTTAAAGACCAGAAACAGCCCGAGAGAAAGATTGAACAGGGAAAAGGCGGCTTCCAGCCCGCGCAGGGGATGCGTCCAGGTCACCTGATTGAAGTCATTAAGGGTGAAATTCGAACCGGTAAAAAAGGTCCCCACCGCCGCGCCGATAAGGAGGATGCCGACGGAGCCGTTAATAAACAAAAACAGCTCATACACCGTTTCACCCAGCAGATTATTCGGTTTTTTCCGGTATTCGTAACTGACCGCCTGAACGATGAAGGTAAAGAGAATGAGTATCCACACCCAATAGGCGCCGCCGAAACTGGTGGCGTAGAATTTCGGGAAGGCGGCAAACAGGGCCCCACCGAAAAGCACCAGGGTGGTAAAGGTCAATTCCCATTTTCGCCCGAGGGAGTTGATTACCAGGGATTTTTCCCGGTCGTTTTTCGCCACCTGCCACAGCAGGGTCTGCCCGCCCTGGACAAAGGTCAAGAAAAGAAAGAGCGATCCTACAACCGAGCAGAGGATCCACCAAATCTGCTGTAGTGTTATAATATCCAGCTTGCCGATCATATTACGCGCCCTCCGGTCCTATTTTTATCTGCTTGAGCATAATTTTTATTTCCGCCAGCAACAGCACGGCAAAGAGTACAAAAAAGAGCAAAAAGGTCGCCTGCACATGACCGGCGGCAATATTCGTCGCCGCCATTTTCACCGGCAGCATATCCTGAATAGCCCAAGGCTGGCGACCGACTTCAGCCACCACCCAGCCCATCTCCGAGGCAAGGTACGCAAGGAAGAAGGAGGCCACTCCGAGACGCAGCAGCCACCGACTCTCCTCCAGCTTGTTGCGGTATGCAGCACGCAGGAAGAGCAGCAGCAGCAGAATAAGGAAACTGCCGACATACACCATATAATGGAACGAATAATAGGTGGAAGCGACCGGCGGCACAACCTCTTCCGGTTTCGTGAGATAGCCGTAACCAAGATATTCCTGATTAACATTGAACCGTTGCAGCGCCGCCGCTGCCGCTTCTTTATCGCCGGCCTTGCCCGCTGCCTTATAGGCAGTCAGATCGACGATTGCCGCCTTGCCCTTTTCCATTTTTTCGGCAACCGGCATGATTCCCTCGGCTTTGTTGCCGTAAACCAGATCTTCAATACCCGGCACGAAGGCATTCAGTTCACGTTTGGCGAGAAGCGACAAACCCTTTGGCAGAGAGACCTCAAAGAGAAAGGGATCCTGTCCGTCACCGACTTTTTTGCCGCTGGTCAAGACACCGAAGGCGACGATGTCCGCCCCTCTGGAACCTTTATAAAGCCCTTCGTAGGCCGCCAGTTTCATCGGTTGCGAATAGGCATTGACAAAAGCCGACTCGTCGCCGGTGAAGGCGGTGAACAGGCTGGAAAGCAGGCCAAAAACCGCGGCGACGGTGATCGATTTTTTCGCCATGTCGATATGACGGCCCTTGAGCAGATAAAAGGAGGAGATGGCGATGACGAAAAGTGATCCGACAATGAAACTCGAACTGGTGGTATGGGTAAACTTCGCCACCGCCACCGGCGATAAAATTACCTCCCAGAAGTTCTGCATTTCGAAACGGGCACTACCCGGATTAAAGGCCATGCCGACGGGGTATTGCATCCAGCCGTTGGCGACAAGAATCCACAGTGCCGAAAGATTGGAGCCGATGGCCACCATCCAGGTGGAAAAAAGGTGAAAGCCCTTGGAGGTCCGATCCCAGCCGAAGAACATAACGGCAAAAAAGGTTGCCTCGATGAAAAAGGCAAAGATACCTTCAATTGCCAGGGGTGCGCCAAAGATATCGCCCACCATCCAGGAATAATTCGACCAGTTGGTGCCGAATTCAAATTCGAGGATGATGCCGGTTGCCACGCCGATGGCAAAATTGATACCGAACAGCGTCATCCAGAATTTGGTCAGTCTCTTCCATTCCTCCTTGCCGGTACGAACATAGATCGTCTCAAAAAAAGCACAAAGAAATGATAACCCCAAGGTTATCGGGACAAACAGCCAGTGATACATCGCCGTCAGGGTGAACTGCGCCCGCGCCCAGTTCACCATGCCCAGATCCATTTCACTCATTACCACATCCTCCCTAATTATTTAATTGCTGCCGAACCAGTCAACTGCAAGAGGACATGATCGGCCCTCTGCTCATCCGTCTTGAACTGCGTATTCAAGAAATTCGGAAAAAAGAACACTTTCAAAACAACAAACATGAAAAAAAGTTTAATAAATATAATCTTCCAGAGAGTCCGCCCGACGGTCATCCGGCGAAAGCCGTCACGATACAGGTGAAAAACCCGGACATACAGTGGTGATGCCATACCCTCTCCCCCCTTGCAGTAAAACCCCTTGAAAACTCGGGACGGAGACAGGGCTTCCGCCGTCCTTCGACAAAAATTTTCATAGTAAGCATACCCAATAAGGTCGGCAAGCGTCAAGGGCA
>JFJP01000018.1_pt1 | contig 23951 bp, 22 predicted proteins | sample 431651 | NCBI WGS metagenome assembly JFJP01 (sample SAMN02602958, study PRJNA72255) | Microbial mat metagenome, whole genome shotgun sequencing project. | biome: fresh water; feature: sink hole; material: water; isolation source: purple microbial (photo- and chemosynthetic) mats found in...
CTCCCGAATGGTCACGAACCGAGACATTAGCGCTGTTCCGCCGGCCAACGTTTTGGATGTAACCAAGGTCAGAGTTGATTACAGCTATTGGAGCCTGGGGGTTGGCTACCTGATTCCTTTGGGTACCATCGCCGATTTCGGAGTCCACCTGGAAGGGAGAGGCGAGACAATTAACCCAAAGGGAGAATTCTCCTCAACGGGTGGTGGGACAGGCCAGATCGATGCGCAAGCCGTCTATATTCGACCTTGGGTTCGTTTAAGCCTCGATCTCAAATTCAAGACAGGATCCTTCACGACCATTTTCGGTGGAGAGATTAGCGCTACGCCCATGAAAACAAATCAGCGGGCGATACTGCCTCTGTCACAAATTGACGATCAAACCATGCGCGCCATGGCTCCGACGCTGGCTGGAGGGGTTTTCGTGGGGATCCAGTTCTGAGATCAATGGGTTGATTAGATTTAAGTGGTTTTCGTTTTCTTGAGCAATGGGGAGCTTGGCGTGGCGCAATTTCCCCATTCACCGGGGAATCGCCACGTCGATCCAACCACCCCCCAGGAGTTGATCGCCATCGTAAAAGGCTAAGGCCTGGCCCGGGGTGACGGCGCTTTGGGGGGTGTCGAATTGGATCAGGGCTCGGCCGCCTTCCTGCAGTTCCAAGCGCGCAGGAGCCCCAGCGTGGCGGGAGCGGATTTGCACGATGCAATGGTCCATCGGCGGCGTGTACCAATGCAGGTCCGTGGCGAGAAGCCCGGAGCTGAGCAGATCCGTATCCTCAGTGCTCAGGATCACGGCGGCATCTTCAGCGCGCAGTCCGATTACATGGGCACGGGTTCCTAAGGCAATACCCAAGCCTCGGCGCTGACCGATTGTGTAGCGGTGAAAACCATCATGGGGACCCAGCACCTTGCCATTCGGGTCCACAAAATCTCCTGCGCGAGTGTCTTTCTCGAAACGCTGGCGGAGCGATTCCGGAAAGCCCAGGCCTTCCATGGCCAAGCAGATGTCTTGGCTTTCGTGGCGTTCGGCGCTGACCAGGTTCATCGTGCGGGCCAAGGCGCGGACTTCGGGTTTGGTCATGCCGCCCAGGGGCAACTCGAGCCGTGCGACTTGCTCGGGGCTGAGATCGGACAAGAAATACGACTGGTCCTTGGCGCGGTCGACGCCGCGCAGCAGGCGCGTGCCGTTGGCATTTCGTTCAATGCGGGCGTAGTGGCCTGTGGCGATGCGATCGGCACCAATGCGTTCGGCATATTCACCCAGATACCCGAACTTCATTTCGCGGTTGCAGTGCAGGCATGGGCTTGGGGTGCGCCCTAGCTCGTATTCGGCCCAGGCGGGGCGCATCACGCGATCCAGAAAGGTCTCACGACAATCCAGCACGTAGTGGGGAATCCCAAGGGCACCCGCCACCGCACGGGCCTGGGTGATGCCATCGGCGGAACAGCAGGAGCGACTGGCCATGCGGTCGTCGCAGCTTCGCAGTTGAAGGGTTACACCCACGGCATCCCAGCCCTCTTGCACCATCAAGGCGGCCACGACGCTCGAATCCACACCGCCGCTCATGGCGATGACCATGCGTCGGCTTGTCATCGGGTCCTCCGTTCGCGCAGTCGTCGGACGGCGGCCGTGATAACCGCTACGGCGCGGTGGATCTCTTCTTCGGTATTGGACTCGCCTACGGAAAAACGCAGTGAAGAGCGCGCTTCTGCATCGCTGCGCCCCAGGGCCAACAGCACGGGGCTGGGTTTGCGGCTTTCGGAGTGGCAGGCGGCGCCCAGGGAAACGGAAATTCCTTCCAGGTCCATATTCATCAGTAGGTCTTCGGCGACCAGTTCTTCGAATGCGAGGTTCGACGTGTTGGGGAGGCGGTGCTCTGGGTGCCCGTTGAGGCGAGTCCCGGAGATGCCTTCTAGGATGCTGCGTTCCAGCAAGTCCCGCAGGCGGCGGCTGTGGTCGCTCCGGGCCTTCATGGCGCTCATGGCCAGTTCACAGGCCTTGCCGAACCCGGCGATGCCCGGCATGTTCTCTGTGCCGGATCGCAGCCGCCGCTCCTGGGGGCCGCCGTGAAGGAGCGCCGGGAGATTCAATCCACGCCGCACGAAGAGGGCGCCAACGCCCTTGGGGCCGTAGAGTTTATGGGCGGAGAGGGAGAGTAGATCCACGCCTAATTCGCGCACATCCAAGGGGATTTTTCCGGCGGCCTGCACGGCATCCGTATGCACGATGGCGCCGTGCGCCTTGGCCCGGCGCGCGATTTCCTGCACCGGCTGGAGCGTCCCCAGATCGTTATTGGCCAGCATGAGGGAAACCATTGCTGCGGGTTGCTCTAGGGCGGCGGCGACTTGGGCCAGATCCACAATGCCTTCCGAATCCACGGGGAGGATATGAACCCCGTGGCCTTGGGTGACCAGGGCCTTGCAGGTGTCCAATACGGCGGAATGTTCGATGGCTGAGGTCAGCAGGGTGCCAGGTTGCGCCACGGCCATTCCGCTGCAAAGGGCCTGATTATCGGCCTCGGTGCCGCCACTGGTGAATACGATTTCTTGGGGGTCAGCCCCAATTAACGCAGCCACTTGCGCCCGTGCGCGATCGAGAATTCGCTTGGCTTCCTGGCCATGGGCGTGGGAACTGGAAGGGTTCCCCCAGCCGTTTTCCAGGCAGGCGCACATTTCTTCGATAACGGCCGGATGAGGCCGCGTGGTTGCGTTGTGATCTAGGTAAATGCCCTTCAAATCCTTTGCCTCCGTGCTTGTCCATGATACCCGCCGCTTTTTATTGAATCGGCGGTCCTTGGATGTCGGAAGGTCGGGGAATGCTCCTGGGAGATTGCGGGATTACACTGGTCCCAGGAGCTCCCATGTTCACGCACGCTATCTGCCGGAAACCAGGCCTCAATTTTTCGCATGGATTGACGACCGTCCAAGGCGTTAAACCCGAGTACGCGCTGATGATGACTCAGCATGATGCCTACGTGGACGCGCTCAAGAAGCTGGGCCTGCAGGTGGAGGTGCTGGAGCCCCTGGGGGAATTCCCGGATGCCTATTTCGTGGAAGACGCCGCCATCGTTACCGCCGAACTCGCCATCGTAACCCGGCCCGGCGCCAAGGCTCGGCGCGGTGAGGCTCCCGCTCTGGAGCCGGTGCTGGCTAAATATCGCCCCATCGCGCATATCGAGGCGCCTGGAAAATTGGATGGTGGCGATGTTCTCATCATTGGCCATCACGCGCTGATTGGCGTTTCGGAACGGAGCAATCCCGAAGGCGCAGAACAACTCGGTGAGCTGCTCGAAGCAAAGGGCTATGCCTGGACCGCTGTGCCTGTGGCGGAAGGGCTGCACTTCAAATCCAGCGTGAATTGGGTGGGCGGTAAATACCTTCTTGTTACCGAAGATTTCGCGGGCATGGATGAGCTGGAAGGTTTCCGGCAAATCGTGGTGGACCCTGCCGAAACCTATTCGGCCAATGTCCTTTGGATTAATGGGACCCTTCTGATACCCAAGGGCTATCCTCTGACCCGCAAGAAGCTCGAAGCCCTAGGGCAGCCCATCGTGGAACTCGATACCAGCGAGGCCCGCAAGATGGATGGCGGCCTCACCTGCATGTCCCTGAGGTTCTGAGCTGATATCTGTTTGGATCATTCTGGGTGGGCTGCTTTGCTTGCTGCCGGGAATTCCTTACCTGCATATGCAAGCCATGCCCGCCTGGGGAGGGCTATTGCTGGGCGTTGTCATGGCGCTGACCATAGGCAACCCACATATTGCTCGCACGCGTGCCCTGACGCCGAAACTTCTCGCTGGGTCCGTGGTGGGTTTGGGGGCCGCCATGGATCTAAGGGTCGTGGCGGTGGTCGGGGCGCAGGGCTTTGGCTATACGTTGGTGGGGATTGCCGTAACGCTTTGCCTCGGTGTGTTGCTCGGGAAATGGCTAGCCGTTCGACGGAAGACTTCCCTGCTGGTCAGTGTCGGCACGGCCATTTGCGGGGGTAGTGCCATCGCCGCCGTGGCTCCCGTGCTGCGGGCCGACGAAGAAGATACAAGCTTGGCCTTGGCCACCGTTTTCATGCTGAATGCGGTGGCTCTACTCCTGTTTCCCTGGATCGGTCACGCGCTGCATCTAAGCGAACGTGCCTTCGGGCTCTGGGCCGCCCTGGCGATTCACGATACTTCCAGCGTGGTGGGCGCCTCTGCCATGTATGGCAACGAGGCGCTGATGGTGGCTACCACCACGAAGTTGGCTCGGGCATTGTGGATTGTGCCGTTGACGCTCGGGCTGGGTTTTTGGGTGGCGCGTCGGGAACACGTCGAAGGCGCCCCCGTGAAGGCCAAGCGCCCTTGGTTCATCCTCGGTTTTTTGCTCGCCGCGGCCTTGGTGACATTCCTGCCAGTGCTGCAACCCATGGGCCTCGGAGTGGCTGCCCTCGCCAAGCGCAGCTTGGTTTTGACGCTGTTCCTGCTGGGGCTAGGCCTTAGTCGGGACAGCCTCGTCAAGATGGGGCCCAGGCCCATCCTGCAAGGGATTCTGCTATGGCTGATCGCGGCAGGAGCCACGCTCGGTGCGATTCTCGCGGGCTGGATTCGCTAGTTTCTATACTTCGGCGATGAGTTCGATCTCCACCTTGGCGGCGCGGGGGAGGGCAGCGACTTGCACGGTGCTGCGGGCGGGCTTGGCCTGACCCAGATGCTTTTCATAAACGCCATTGAAGGCTGCAAAATCAGCCAGGTCGGTGAGGAAAACCGTGGTCTTGGCCACGCGATCCCAGGTGGTGCCAGCGGCTTCGAGCACGGCATCGAGGTTGGCCAGCACGCGCTCTGTCTGCGCCTCGATGGAACCCGTTACCATCTCCATGCTTTCGGGAATGAGAGGAATCTGCCCGGCGGTAAACAAGAGATTGCCAATAATTTTGGCCTGGCTGTAAGGACCGATAGCGGCGGGTGCTTTTGGGGTGGCGATGGTTTTCATGACAGGGCTCCAGGTAGAAGGGTGCCCGGGCCAAGGATCTGAGCGAGCGGGCTTCTAGCAGTTTATCCGCACTAAGTGCGTGGGATTGCTGGGAAGAGGCCCATTGCTGTGCCAAAGTTTGATGGACATAGACAAGAACACTTCCTGGAAGTAGCGGCATGGCCATTGATTCCCACACTCCGTCCACTCGGCCCACCGTGCTCGTGGTGGATGATTCGCGCGCCGCCCTGGATGGGCTTTGCAATTTGCTGAATGCGGATTGGAATGCCCTATTTGGGCTCAATGGTTTGGAGGCGCTGGCCCTGGCGAATTCGGAATGTCCTGATCTCATAGTGCTGGATGTGGCCATGCCGGGCATGGATGGGTATGAGGTGCTCCGCCGCTTGAAAGAAGGGCCCGCAACTCGTCATATCCCGGTGATCTTCCTTACCGCACCGGGCCCCAACGTGAGCGAAGCCAGGGCCTTGGATTTGGGGGCCATCGATTTCATTACGAAGCCCTACAATCCAGCCATTTTGAAGGCACGAATGCATAACCAGCTGGCCTACAAGCGCAGCCTGGACCAAGCCATGGCGCTGTCTCTGGGCGATGCGCTAACGGGGATTGCCAATCGTCGCCGCTTTGATGATCATCTCGAGCAAGAGTGGAACCACGGGCTGCGGACTCAAAAACCGCTTTCCATGATTCTGATGGACATCGATCACTTCAAACGTTTCAACGACGCCTTAGGTCATCCGGCGGGGGATGATTGCTTGAAGCGCGTGGCCGCCGTGTTGAGCGCTTCGTTGAAGCGCGCCTTGGATTTTGTGGCTCGGTACGGTGGGGAAGAATTTGCGTGCGTGCTCGCCGATACCAATACCGAAGGTGCGGTGGAAGTGGCGCAGCGGATCGCGACGAACTTGGCCGCAGCCCGAATTCCTCATCCCGACTCGCCTGTTTCCCCGAATGTGACCCTGAGCATGGGAGTGGCCACCTACATCCCGGATCGTGCCTTGCTTCCGGTCGATCTCACGTTGGAGGCGGATCGTCGGCTATACGAAGCCAAGCGGCTGGGGCGAAATCGCGCGCATTGGGAAACGGTGGTCGAGATTCCCGCGGCCCCTGAGCCCCCAGGGATTCTGCTGGTGGAGGATGATGCGTCGCAGCGGGTTATGATCCTGGGGCGGCTCTTGGCTTTCGGTTTGGATGTGCAATGGGTTCCCAGTGTGGGCGAAGCCATGACTGCCATTCTGCGGCGGCCACCGGCCTTGATTCTCAGTGCAGGGAGCCTGCCCGATAGCGACGGTTACTCGCTTTGCCAATGGATTCGGGAAGATCAATCCCTTTGCAGAACCCCTTTTGTCATCTTGGCTTCGCCGTGGGATGGACCCGCTGAATTGTGTTGGAAGGTTGGTGCGGATGACCGCATTCTGAAAAACGAAGAAGAAACGGTATTTCGGGCCAGAATCGCCCTGCATCTGGAACTTGGGGCTTCTCCTCAGTCGAGCCAATTCGTTACCTCGGGAGCCGGCATCCTACTGCTGTCGCCACCCGGTGCTTTGCGCTCCATGGTGCTATCTCAACTTTCGCTGGAAGGCATTCGAACCACCTTTGCCTCGAATCTGGAAGAAGCTCTGGCAGCGCTCCGCCTCGAGGCACCCGATGCGCTCATTCTTGATTTGGATTCTCTGGACGGTGCGCCTGCGGAGAATCTGGACCATATGCGCGCCTTCCCCGGTTGCCTCCAATTACCCATTTTGGTGCTGGCGGGTCGGGATCAAGCACTCTTGGTGGATGCCTTGGATTCGCGGATTCAAGATCGCCTAGAAACACCGCTGGACGCCGATGAGTGTCGCCACCGAGCCCGGCTTTTGATTCGATGTGCTCAGGCGCGTCATCGAGCTCAGGAGTCTGGAACCCGGCCGTTGGCGATCCGTTAGGAATTCAAAGCCCCTTGGGCGGATAGAACTTTACTTTCCCCAGCGCCGTTTCTTGCCGCGCCAATTTCGATTGGTTGGGGGCGCCGGCGGCGGGATGGGGCTTTCGAAGGGAGAGGCTGGAACCGATTCCCCCGGCAGGCCTTCGGGGTCTTCCAGGGTGCCGATGCCTTCCTCGATCTGAGTTTGCACAACCTGAGCGGTGCGGTGCATGAGGGCGGCGAGGCACAGGCTGGCCTCGATGCGCGCATGCGGTAGGGGACCGAGTTGAACGAACACGCTGGGATCGCTGGGCAGATTGCGCGGGATGATGATTTCGGGAAGCGCACCGGCCAACACGTCGTATTCATCGGGATCCACGCGCAGCCAGGGGTCGATGAACGGGTTTTTGTGGGCCAGCATTTCGGACAGTGGGATTACTTTTTTCTGCCTTCCGCGCTTGCGGGGTGCTGGTTCCGCGCCATCCGTGGTGGCGTCGAGTAGCGCCTGAAGGGCTTCCAGGATTTGATCCTTGGTCTTGCCGCGGAGATCGAAGAGCAGCCAGGGATCACGGTCCAGGGCCTCGGCCATGATGTAGCAGGAGGCCGCTACGTGTTTGCAGGGGTTGGCCCAATCCGGGCAATCGCAATGCGTTTGCAGTTCCTTGGGCACGCGGGGATACAGGCTGGCGCCCGCTTCACGGAAGGTTTCATCGAGTCCCTGGGGCATCTCGCCGGCCAGTAGACTGGCCACGAAGCGGCTCTCCAAGGCGATACGCTCCAGAGCCTTTTCCCATTGGGCGGCGCTGAGGGCAGGTAAGCCCAGGGTCACGTTATAGGTCTTGCGGCCATGCACCTTGGCTTGAATCTCACCGGGTTTAACGGTGAAGTGACTGACGGCGCCTTCTTCTGCGTATTTTTTCCCTCGGGGCAAACGATTCTCGTAATCGTCGCCGAGTTGCTCCAAGCCCCGAATCCAGAGGCGTCCCCACCAGGTGGTTCCGAAGCGTTCGCTGGAGTGCATCATCCGATCACCCCTTTCTTCGCCGTGATTCGTCGCCGGGGAGCGGGTTTGGTTGCCGTTCCCTTGCGCACCAGTTTGGGCGCTACGGGTTCTGGCGCCGGAGCGGGCGGTACGATTTCGAGAGTTTCGGGTTCCAGATTTTTTGGGTCCTCGGCAGCCACAGGCGGAACGACAGTCATAACGGCCTCGCGCTTGGGAGGCGCACTGGGCGCAGGTGCCGTGATTGCTGGGGCAGAATGCGAAGCTCCGTTCATGTCTTCATCGGTCATCAAATCCACATCCGTATCCAGCGCCACCAACCGACGCAGGGCATCGTCATCCAGCTCGGTCAGCCAGCCTTCGCCGCTGCCCACCACGCGGTCCGCGAGATCACGTTTGCTTTCCAACATGGCGTCGATCTTTTCTTCCAGGGTGCCCATAGTGATGAATTTGTGGACTTGGACGTTCTTGGTCTGACCAATGCGGTAGGTGCGGTCCGTGGCTTGATCTTCCACGGCAGGGTTCCACCAGCGATCAAAGTGGAAGACGTGAGTGGCTGCGGTGAGATTGAGGCCCACGCCCCCAGCCTTGAGGCTAAGGAGCAGTATCCGCGATCCATCGGCATCTTCCTGGAAGGAGCGCACCATTTCATCGCGTTGCTCGCGGGTACTGCCGCCGTGTAGGAAGGGCGGTTCGAAGCCAAGCACATCGTTTAGATGGATCTGAAGCCGGTCGCCCATCTCTTTGAACTGAGTAAAGATCAGGGCCTTCTCGCCGCTTTCCATGACCTCGTCCAGCATATCGGTGAGACGTTCCAGCTTGCCGCTGCGAGCCTTGTAGGGGCCCTGCTGCTTGAGGAATTGGCTGGGGTGGTTGCAGATCTGCTTGAGGTGCGTGAGCAGCGACAGAATGCGGCCTCGCCGTTCGATCCCGGTGGAAGTTGCCAGATCCTTTTCCATAAGATCCACACGCGCCTGGTAGAGCTGCGCCTGTTCCTTGCTGAGCTGCGTGTAGACCTTCATCTCGTTCTTTTCAGGAAGATCCTGGATGATGTTGCGGTCGGTTTTGACGCGACGAAGGATGAAGGGGCCCACGCGCTGGCGGAGTTCGAGAGCCGCATCCGGGTCGCGGTATTTTTCGATGGGCGTGGCGAAGTGTTCCTTGAAATTGCTTTCGCTGCCCAGGTAGCCCGTGAGGGCGAAGGCAAGAATCGACCAAAGTTCAATCAGGCGATTCTCAATGGGCGTGCCGGTGAGCGCGATTTTGCACGGTGCCTTGAGTTTGCGAACGGCCTTGGCCTGAGCGCTGCTGGCGTTCTTGATGGCCTGGGCTTCATCGACCACCACAATGGCCCAACTGCGGGTGCCAAAGATTTCCTCCTCGCGCCGGATCACGCCATAGGTGGTGAGCACGATGGTGTGGGGCTTGAAGACCTTGGGTAGTTGTTCGCGATTGTTGCCGTGGTGCACGAAGAAAGGCACGGAGGGCGCGAACTTTGCGATCTCACGTTCCCAGTTGCCCAGCAAAGACGTTGGGCAAATAAGCAGCGTGGGCGGCCCAAATTGGGGGCTTTGTTCCTGGCGGTGCAGCATCAGCGCCAGCACCTGGATGGTTTTGCCCAGGCCCATATCATCGGCCAGAATTCCGCCCAGGCCCAGGCGGGTGAGGCCATCCAGCCAAGCCAAGCCGCGCAACTGATAGGGGCGCAGTTGACCCTTGAAGGTCTTGGGTTGGGTGATGGGTTTGTCTGGCAGGTTCTTCAATTCCGACAGCGCTGAACCGAAGTCGCCTGCGACCTCGACTTCGATGGCTTCGCTGACACCCGGAATCCGGGCCGTGCCCGTGAGGGCGGCGGCCAGGGCCTCGCCACGGGACATGCTCTCGAAGCCCGCGCCACGACTGGCCTGAATGACCGCGGTGATTTGCTTGAGGGTCTCGGGATCCAGAGCCACCCATTTGCCCTTCCAGGCCACGAGTGGATGTTTGAGGCTCGCCATCTGGGCGAAATCTTCGATTTCGAGTTTGTCGTCCCCGAGCATCAGGGACCATTCCGCCGAAACAGCACCCTCCAGACCTTCCTGCCGAGGGAGTTGATCGGTGGGAGTTTCCGCGACGGTGCGTGCGCCCAGGCGCACCTTGGCACGCAGGCGGCGCACGCCGCCAAATTCGGCCATGCCCTCGGGCAGATGGACCAGGAAGCCAGCTTCCTTGAGCTGAGCCGCGCCACGGGTCAGGAAGGTCCATGCCTCGGTGGGAAGCAGGATTAGATCCTCGGGTTTATGCCCGGCCAAGGCGCCTTGCAGGGGCGGGAAAAAGGGTACGGCGCGGGCCAGGCCCCGGAGCAGGAGCTTGCGTGCCTCCAGCACCACGGCGCTGGTGGTTGGTTCCCATAAGCGGCCCACGGGGATGAATTCGTCTTCTTGGCTTTCCAGCCCGACTTTCAATACCCAACCTTCTTCGCTGAGTCGGTCGGCCTCTTGAATGGCATCGCGATCGTTGGGAACCGCAGGGGCATCGAGGCGAAGACTGGGCCGGATCCACTGGGCTCGGGCGCCTTCGCTCCATTGCTCGAGCTGCTCGCCCAGGGTGCGTTCGGTGATGCCCGTGGTGGGGAATTCGTTCATGGGGTGCGATAGGGCCACCATCAGCCGTTCGTCCCAGGGCAGGCGATCCCGTTTGTGGCCGCGCAAGCGATGGATTAAGCCCAGGCGGGGATCCTCGCCGGGGCGCAAACCACCGGCCACAAGGCGCACCAGGAAATCGGCACCATCTTCCAGAAAGGCTCGCAGCAGTCCTTCGGCGGATGGTGGCATGGCCAGATCGTCTTCAACTTCTTCTGTGTCGAGCGTTCCTAGAGCTAGGCCCTTGGTGAAGACCCAAATATCGTCTTCTGGAAAGGCAAGGGTGGAGGGCGGAATGGCCTTGACCATCTTTTCGATGGCCTCGCGATCGGCGGGGCTGGTGAGACTGATGCCCCACACGGCCCGCCACGGATTGCTCTGGGTGCTCAATTGGGGCAGGAGCGCGCCTCGAAGGACCAGGGATTGCAGCAGACGCAAGGCCGTGGACCAGAAGGCCAGACTACCGCCCAGGCGATCGGAATCCTCGGGCAGGCTGGCGAGCCAAGGCAGCGCCCGCTGCCAACGCAGGGGCACCGTGTGGGTTTCCACCAAGGTGCCATCGGGCTGGAAGAGGCGGGCCCTCGCGGGGGTCAGGCGGTCCCGACCATGAAGGTTGCCGGGAAGCCCGCGTAAAACGCGGTGCCACGTGGCGGGATCGGCGGCTTCTGGAAGTGCGATGACGAAACCACGGTCCAGCGGGCGATACTGAAGGATAGGGCGGATCATTCCGTTACGTTTCCCGGGAGAAATGAATATGCGAATCGGCTTTGGAAGCGATCATGCAGGTTATGTTTTGAAGGATCGGTTAAAGGCCTGGGCACTGTCTCAGCATCACGAGGTAGTAGATTTTGGAACCGAGGGACCGGCCTCTGTGGACTATCCCGATATCGCGCACCGGGCGGTTGAAGGCAGGGACAAATGGGACAAGTTAGTGCTGGTGTGCGGCTCTGGCATTGGAATCAGCATCGCGGCAAATCGCCATGCCGACATCCGCTGCGCCCTGGTGACCTCCCCGGAGCACGCCGATCTGGCTCGTCAGCACAATGACGCAAACGCCATCGCTTTCGGCCAGCGGCTTACGGATCCGCTGCAGGCTGAATACTACCTTAAAATCTTCCTGAGTACGCCATTTGAAGGTGGACGACATCAGGGGCGGGTCGAAAAGATAGAACTAGCCTAGCGTTTTGGAGATTCTGCCTCCAAAACGTTAGCGTTTTTTTCTGGGCCGTCAGCTTGCCAGGGGTGGGCGGTACACTCGTGATATTTAGTTCTCGTGAATAAAACCATCTGAAAGGTATCCATGCGTCAACCCCATGAACTTCGTTTCTTATCCTTTGAAACCGGGGTCCAACTGCATGCGGATGGCTCCTGTCTCATACGCATGGGGAATACCCACGTTTTGTGCTCGGCCAGCCTGGAAGACAAGGTTCCGGGTTGGATGAAGGGCAAGGGCAAGGGTTGGATCACGGCGGAGTACGGGATGCTGCCACGCAGCACCAATACCCGCACGGATCGCGAGGCCGCGAAGGGCAAGCAGCAGGGCCGAACCGTTGAGATTCAGCGCCTCATCGGTCGTTCGTTGCGGCAAGCCGTGGATTTGGTGGCCTTGGGAGAGCGTCAGCTCACCCTGGATTGTGATGTGGTCAATGCGGATGGCGGCACTCGCTGTGCGGCGATCACCGGGGCATGGGTCGCTTTGGCCATCGCGCTTCGTAAAGCCGGGCTGGAAACCGCCTTGGTGCGTCAAGTTGCGGCAATCAGCGCCGGAATCTTGGAGATGGACGAATGGACCGGGCGCCAGGGCCTCATTCTCGACCTGGAATATGAAGAGGATCACCGTGCCCAGGTGGATACCAACCTCGTAGCTGCTAGGCCAACCGTCGGCGGTTCCTTGGAGATTGTGGAGTTCCAGAGCACCGGTGAAGGGCGCAGCTTCAAGCGGGAAGAGGGCGTGGCCCTCATGGATCTTGGGCTTCAGGGATGCGAAGAGCTCATGGCCGCCCAAAGGCGAGTCATCGGGTGAAGTCGCGGGCGGCCGTTTTTGCGCTGGCGCTGGGAGTTCTGCTCTCGGCGCAAGAGGCCGCGACACCTGCCAATCCGCTCGCCGTCACCGTGATTCCGCCGGATTACATTTTTCACTTTTCACCCCGGGCGGAAATTCCCGGCCGCCCCACGGTGGGTTTGGTCCTGAGCGGGGGAGGTGCCCGTGGGGTGGCCCAGTTGGGGGTATTACAGTGCCTCGATGAGGGCGGCTACCCGGTGGATTCCATCGTCGGAACCAGCTCGGGCGCACTTATGGGCACGCTGTATGCCTGTGGTTATTCCGGTAAGGAAATTGAGGCGCTGTTCACTCGCGTGGACTTTAGCCGAGCCTTTCTGGACCCGTTTCAGCGCTGGCCGGGGCGCACGTTGGAAGAACAAGAAGCCGAAAATGGCACCTTGCTCGGGCTCCAGATTGAGCGAGGCCTTCCGAGTATCGCCTTGGGTTTGAAGTCGGGGCGCGAAGTGCGGCGCACGCTGGAAGGCCTGTTGGCACGCGGCGATTACTTCACCGGCGGGGATTTTAATCGGTTAAGAGTCAAGTTGCGGGTGCTGGCCACCAATCTGGAAACAGGCCGAGGGCGGCTTTTTGCCCAGGGCGACATGGTTGAAGTGCTGCGGGCCGCCATGGCGGTGCCGGGTGCCTTCAAGCCCGCACTTATCGAGGGGCAGCAGTACGTGGATGGGGCCTTGGTGGAGAACATCCCCGTTTTTCAGGCGCGGGAGGCTTTCCATCCCCAAATGGTGCTGGCGGTTGATGTCAGCAATCGGCTTGAGAAGCGTTACGCCACCAACTTTCTTAGCGTAGCGGCGCGCAGCCTGGATCTAGTAGTGGAGCAGAAGCAGCGCGAGAGTATCGCCGCGGCCAATATCGTGCTGCGGCCAGAGATGAAGGAGGTTGGCTTCACGGACTATGGAACCCAGCTTCCCGAGCTTGTGCGTGCCGGAGCGGAATCCTTCAAGGCCAAGGAAGCCGAATTTCGGCGACAGCTTCTGGCCATGTTTGCACCCTTGGATGAAGACCTGGGTGTGACTCGATTCGAAATTCGGAATCCCGTGCCGGTGGATTCACGCCTGACGGAATTGATTCGAGTTCTGCTGCCCGAGGGCCAATCCATCCACCGCCGGACTGTGCTGGTACTGATGCAGCAGGTCATAGCCCATGGATGGTTGAAGGATTTGAAGGCCGAGGTCGTGGCGGGGCATGGCGGTACACCCTTTTTGCGGCTGGAATTTATACCATACGAAAGGGTCACCTCGGTTGAGGTTGAGGCTCCGCCGAGCCTGCGGGATGGGATGTTGAGGCAGCTGCGGGCGGAATTCCCCGTGGGCGAACGCTTCAATCCGGAACGCTTCGGCGTCTATCTCGGTAGCTGGGTCCATCACTCGATTTTGGAAGGCATGCCGCTCGTGGATGTGCGCGGCTCGGGGTTTGAGGGTGGGCGTATCCGGGTAGTGGTGAAGGAACCTCTCGTCAATTCATTAAATATCCAAGGCGGCAGTCTCGCCGAAAACAGCTACCTCGGTGGTTTGATGATGCCGATGTTGGGCGAGCCCGTGCGCAGTACTAAGCTGCGCCAACGCCTTGACTTGGCGGAAGAGCGTTTGCGACTCGGAGAGTTGCGCTATCAACTGCGTCCCATCACGGATGGGGAAGGTGCTGAACTGGTCATGATTCCTGTTCATGATCGGCCCCACAGCCTTGATTTTGGATTGGGCTTTGAGACAACTCTCGGAGGTCAGCTAGGTCTGCGCTACCGAACTCTGAACCCAGGCATTTCGGGTTGGGAATTCGCGCTGGAAGGCGCTCGAAACCGTCTTCAACAGGGAACATCCATCCACCTGATCGGTCCTTTCCAGAGCTTTCCAGGGGCGGGCTTGGAAGCGAAGACAACCTATTTTGAACAGCGCTTGGATGTTCCCTTGTTGTTCCAGGCCGTGGAAGCGCCGGGCGATAGCAAGGACCTACGCATTCGCACCACCGACGCCGACTTCGGCACCTTTGCGCGTTTTGGCAATCTAGGCCAAGGCCGGGTGGGGCTCTCGGCTTCCTACCGCTGGGCGCAATTCGGCCTGCGGGACCTATGGCAGCGACGTACCGAACGCAGTGCTGAATTGGCCATGGAATGGGACAACTTCGATCGTCACACCTTCCCCCGGGAGGGCTTACTTTTGCGTGGTTTTTATCGCTATGGGGAAATGCTTCCGGGTCTTGCCCCCCAAGGCGATTTTCGAATGGCCTACCTGCGAGCTCGCGGCCTAGCGGCGTTGGCACCTCGCCCTTCAGACAATCAGCTCGGCGTGGATTTGGATGTGGAATGGGGGTACAGCCAGAATTTGCCCTTGGATCGCTGGTGGACTCTTGGCGGGACATCCTTTTTGGTGGGAACGAAATCCTTGGGTTTTCTTGCACCGAATTTTCTGGTGGGGCGGCTGGGGCTGCCCTTTCGGATGAGCGGCCCCTACGGCCTTTCCTTTCTAGCGGCACCTCGCTTCGATTACGCCGTGATTGGGGCCGATGCCGGAAATCTGTTTCGGAGTTTCCGCGCGCAGGGATTTGGCCTGGTTTTGCGGACCATGGCTGCAAAGTTCTACGTTGAGCTTTCCTATGGGTTCTTGAAGGTCCAAGACCCAATCAAGGGATGGTCTCCAGCCACAGGCAGTTTCAATGCCCTAGTCGGCACCCAACCCTTCGATTTATGGAAACGTCGCTAAGGAATCCAAGAAGTGGTTTTTTTCCACCTACGAGGCAGGCTGCCACAACGGCGCCTCGGATTTGGTTCAAATACCCTAATTTTTGTGGACTCAACCGATGGCACAACTCCTGCGTAGGACTTGGATCGCTCGCTTCCGAGCCACCCTTTCCAGGAGCCATCATGCCCCTTGCCCGATCTTTGTCCTTTTTGTCCCTGGGTCTAATCTGCGCGACCCTTTCGGCTCAGGATCCTGCCCCCAAAACCACGGAAAAGACCGCTGAAGTTAAGGTTGAGGCAACCAAGGTTGAAGACTCCTGCAATCGATGCGAGAGCCGTTCCCGCCGTCGGGCTTCCTACAGACATTTCCATTTTGGCCGCAGCTCCACCTTTGGGGCCTATGTTCAGGGCGTTCTCCCGTTGCGCGACCTCAAGGACGCCCTCGATCGGCGCACGGGCTATGGCCTTGGTGTTCAGTGGACCTCAGATTATGGCGATTGGCACGCCAGCCGCACGCGCATGGAGTGGAACACCTTCCCGGAAGGCAGCGCCGTTGCGGGCACCCGCACTTACGCCAAGAATTTTACGGTCAGCTGGGATCACTTGTTCAAGCTGAACAAGGGCGAAACGCAAGCCTATCTGGTGGCGGGCGTCGGTGGCGCTCGCTGGTATCAAGAGCAGAACACGGGCGGCCTTCGCTACTCGCACTGGACTACAAAACCTGCCATTACAGCGGGCATCGGTGTGCAGATCGCCCAGCGCGTGAACCTGGAAGCGCGCTATGTGGCCAGCAGCATCAACAAGACCTTTGACGCCAATACGCTGCAAACCAGCCTGGGCTGGCGGTTCTAGGGCGCGGAATAGTCACCGCGTGCCTCTGTTTCGATCCTAAAAATGATTCACCACGAAGAAACGGAGCGCACAGAGAACTGCAAAAACGATCACACGAAATTGCATCTCTCTGTGCGCTCCGTGTCTCTGTGGTTCAGCTTTTTTTTGATCCCGACTCTACAGCCCGTAATCCTTCCATCGCGTTGCGATTCGCGAAAGGATTTCCTCGGGGAACACCAGATCTCGGGGCCATTCGCGCTTAAAATCGTCGAAGGGTTTGTTCTTGCGGGTGGCATCGATACCCACTTTGCTGCCAAAGGCGAAGCGGTCGCTGGAATGATCCAGGGCGTCGAGGGGGCCTTCGCTGAAGAGCAGATCGCGTTTGGGATCGACATTGCTCGTCACGCGGAAGAGCACTTCGGTGAGGTCGTGGGGATCGATGTCTTCGTCCACGATCACCACACCCTTGCTGAACATGATCTGGCCGGTGCCCCAGATGGCGTTCATTACCTTCTGTGGGTGTCCGGGGTATTCCTTGCGCATGGCAAGGATCACCAGGTTGTGGAAGGCGCCTGCGGCAGGCAAATGCATATCGATAATTTCGGGCAGCACCATGCGGAGCAGGGGAAGGAAAATGCGTTCCGTGGCTAGCCCCAGATAGGCGTCTTCCTGGGGAGGGCGCCCCACGATGGTGGCTGGGAACACAGGGTTTTTGCGCATGGTGATGGCTTCCACGTGCAGCACAGGATAGTCGTCGGCCAGAGAGTAATAGCCTGTGTGATCGCCAAAGGGGCCTTCCCGGCGCAGTTCGGCGGGGTCCACCCAGCCTTCGATAACGATTTCGGAATCTGCGGGCACTTCGAGGTCATTGGTCACGCAGCGCACCATCTCGATGCCTTCACCCCGCAGGAAACCGGCGAACATCACTTCGGAAATGAAGGGCGGTAGGGGGGCGGTGGCCGCGTAGGTGAGCGCAGGATCCCCACCGAAACTCACCGCGACGGGCATCTTTTCGCCGGGAGCGTAGCCGTGCCGCGCCTTCGCACCGTCATGATGCAACTGGGTGTGAAAGCCCAGCGTGCGGTCGTCGAAGACCTGCAAGCGGTAGAGCCCCATGTTGCGGCGGCCATCCTTGTAGCGCACGTGGCTCATTCCGAGGGTGATGAAGGGTCCGCCGTCCTCGGGCCACGTGGTGAGCACAGGCAATTGCGAGAGCTTGATGTCATCGCCCTTCAGCACGATCTCTTGGCAGATGCCCTTGCGCACGGTCTTGGGCATCCAGGCCGAAACCTCGGCCAGTACGGGCAGCTTGGCTAACTTATCGAAAAAACTGCTGCCGGGTTTGGGCATGGCCTCGGCTATGAGTTTTTCGATGCGGTCCGCAATGGCATCGAGTCCGCGGGGCTCTTGGTCGACCTTCAAGGCCATTTCCATGCGCTTCAGGTTACCGAAGACGTTCATGGCCACGGGCATGGCTTGGGTCTTGGGTTTCTCGAAGAGTAAGCCCGGTCCACCGTCGGCGCGCTTGGAAACCCGATCAGCAATGGCGCCCATCTCCAAGAATGGATCCACCTCCACTGATACGCGTTTCAATTCGCCCGCAGCTTCGAGCTGGTTCAAAAAGGTCTGGAAATCACGGCCCATGATGATCCTCTCGCCTTGATCCTACCCGCATGGTGCAGCTGAGGTAGGCTTGTTCCATGGCAGTGCGCACAACCCGATCCTTCGCCTGGGACGTCCTCCTCCGGACGACGCGATTTTTCTACCTGCTTTGGGGTGGAATGCTCTTTGTGTCCATGGCTGCCACGAATCGGGTTCGCCCCCCGGCCTTTTTATGGCAATGGCCCAAAGTTGCCCAATTTATTACGACTCCTTGGGGGCGTGGATTACTGCTGGGCATCGCGGTGGTAATGGCCTTAGCCGCCCTTCTGGAAATCTGGGAATTGGTGGATCGCCTTCTGGTTCGCTTTCTGAACGAGCATGAGCGAGACCGCCGATGAAAGCCTTTGAATCCTTCGTGGCTGAGCGGTATCTGAAGACCCGCAAGAAGGGCGCCTTTGTGCGCACCCTCACCCGCTATGCGCGCTGGGGAATTGGCCTGGGCGTCTTTGTGCTAGTGGTGGTTCCGGCTTTGATGAATGGCTTCAAGGATGAAATTCAGGCCAATCTCTTCACGGCCACCGGACATTTCAATGTGGCGTATTTCACCGGGGATCTACCCGACACGCCCAAGGCCTTATCGGTGATCCGGGCAACACCGGGCGTGGTGGCTGCAAGTCCCATGCGCTTCGAGCGGGGCCTGCTGAAATCTCCCAATGGCTCGGCCCCGGTGGAGGCTGTGGCCGTGAAGGCCATCGATCCCGCCACGGCCCACGGCACCTCTAGCATCTTCGATAGTGTTCAGCCCCTTCCCGTGGAGCAGATGAAGGAAGGCGAATTGTTGGTGGGTCGGGAATTGGCCAAGAATATTGGCCTGCGGTTGGGCGACGATGTGGGCATTACCTACATGCGGCTGGATCTTGGGCTTTCCGGCCTTCAGCCCCGCACGGCGGGCTACAAAGTTGCTGGAATTTTTGAAAGCCACATCAGCGATTACGACCAGCACTGGGTCTTCATCCACTTAGAGGACGCCAAGCGTTTGGCGCAAACGGATCAGGCGGAATTCATCGAAGTCCGTGCCGCCAATATCGACGCCATCGATGCGACGAAATCCGCTGCCATGGGGAAGCTCAATGACGGAGGAAAAAAGGGACCCTACCTTTCCACCGATTTGCGGGATGCCAATCGCGGCCTGTTCTCGGCGCTGAAATTCCAAAAACTGCTTTTTATTCTCATCCTGGCCTTCATCGTATTGCTGGCGGCCTTCAATATCGTGGCCATTCTGGTGCTCTTCATTACGGAGAAACGCCGCGATCTGGGTGTGATGTTGGCCCTGGGCGCTACGCCGCGCCAGATTCAGCGCATCTTTGAAATTCAAGGCGTGCGCATCTGCGCCGTGGGCACGGCCTGGGGCATGGGCCTCGCCGTGCCCACCTGCTGGATTTTGGATCGCTGGAAGATCGTAAAACTGCCACCGGCGCTCTATGACTTCATCACCTACGTTCCCTTCAAGCTCTCGATCTTCGATCTAGCCCTGGCGGCAGTCTTCCCTCTGCTCGTGGCCTGGGCGGCCTCCCGGTACCCGGCTCGTCGAGCTGCGGAAGTTAATCCCGTGGACGCGCTCAGGGCGGAATGAATCATGGCTGAAAATTTAGAATTCAACTATTGGGAAAAAGGCTTTTACCACGGAGACACGGAGCACACAGAGATGCTACGGAGAGGTTTCGATCCACTCATCGTAGGCTCCAAGGCGAGGTGTGCAGATCCTCTTGGCGTGCCTATTGGTGAGCATGCTAAGTGGATCTGCACACCGGCCGCTGCTAAGCAGCGGCCCCGCCCCTGGCGGGCCTTGGAGCCTACTTGCGACAATGCTTCTGGTATTTCTCCGTGCTCTCCGTGTCTCCGTGGTGAAATCTTTTTTTGGTTGTGTATAGCTCTGTTGCAGTTATCCGCGGACGTTTTTAAACCAGTGATTGCAACGTCCACGCATGAAAGGAATTCCCATGGCCCTTCCCATTGAACCCCTGAAGCGCCCCTACCTTTTTGTGGATGCCGAAATGGGTGGCCTTGATCCGGCCCGCCACAGCCTGCTGTCCATCGGCCTAGTGCTCGGCGATGATGGCGAGGTGCGCCACAGCCTGGAGCTATTTCTAAAGCACGACACCTATGTGGTGGATGGCCCTGCCATGAAGGTGAATCGCATTGATCTGGCCAAGCATCACGCGGCGGCCATGGATGCCACCACCATGATGGCGGTGCTGGATGTGTTTCTGGATCAGTTCTTCCCCTGCAAGAACGAGCCGATATTTTTAGTGGGCCACAATGTCGCCATGGATCGAGATTTCCTCCAGGCCTTCTGGAAGCAGATGGGGCGGGCCTTTGAGCCTCGCTTCAGTCACCGCCTCATCGATACCCATAGCTTGGCGGTCGGGCTGCGCGATGCGGGCAAGCTGCCGTTGGAAAGCCTGAGTTCCACGGCCCTCTTTGCGCATTTCGGCATTGTCGTGCCCGAAGAAAAGCGCCACACCGCCTTGGGTGATGCCCTGGCCACTTTCGAGCTGTATTGGAAATTGGTGGAGTTGGCTCGATGATGATCGGGCAACCCCTTTCAATCACCGATCTGCACAAGACTTACCCTGGCGCTGAGCATCCTGTGTTTTGCGGGTACAGCTTGGAGGTTGAGGCCGGTGGCCTTTGCTCGGTTGTCGGTGTTTCCGGTGTGGGGAAGACCACGCTGCTCAATTGCATCGCCGGCCTGGATACCTGGGAGGTAGGTTCCATTCAGGTCAACGGAGAAGCGGTGCCGAAGGGTAATCTTGAGGCCTTGGCCCTTTTTCGCCGAAAGCACGTGGGTCTGGCCTTTCAGCAGCCGCACCTGCTTCCTGAATTCACGGTGCTGGAAAATCTCCTGATGCCCTTGCACATCGATGGCAGCTTGTCGACGGAAGGCGAGATCTGGGCCAAGGATCTACTAGCCCACGTTGGAATAACGGAACTCGCCCACCGCCTACCCAATACCCTGAGCGGCGGTCAGGCTGCTCGCGTGGGTCTGGTGCGGGCTCTCATTCGTAAGCCCAGCTTGTGGCTCTTGGATGAACCCACCGGCAATCTGGACCCTGAAACAGCCATGGAAGTCTTCGATGTATTGCTGAAGCTCCACGCTGAATTTAGGCCGACGACTCTGATGGTTACGCACAACCTGAGTCTGGCGGATCGTTGTGAGCGCACGGTGCGACTGGGGCCAGCTTCGGTCCATGCCTAGGAATTTTGAATGAAAAATTTGCTACGACTCCTTCTTGTTGTTGCAGGGTTAACGCCGAATTTGGTGTGGTGCCGCCCGCCGAAAATCGCCGTTCCTCCCATCACCCAGATTGAGACCAGCGATGGTCCTCACGTGCTCTGGAATGGCACCGAGGCGACACTCGCCTACATGCGGGAGGGCCGGGTAACCCAGCAAGAGGTGGAAGGCACTTTTGATCTCCTGCTTCCCGGTATTGCTGCCCAGCCGATTCGGCTATCGCCTGAACCTCCGGCGGCGGATTCTGGAACCTCGAATCGTCCCGAGAAGATTCTGGCAATCAGCGATATTCATGGTCGTTTTGATACGCTGTCCCGATTGCTGCAAGCACAAAAGGTGGTGGATGCCAACCTTCGCTGGCGGTTCGGCAAGGGACATCTGGTGGTGGTGGGCGACGTGATGGATCGTGGCCCTCAGGTGACGGAGGCCTATTGGTTCCTTTACGCGCTGGAGCAGAGTGCTCGCTCCGCCGGGGGCGCCGTGCACATGCTTTTGGGAAATCACGAAGCCATGCTAATGGCGGGGGATTACCGATACGTGCATTCGAAGTATCAACATGCCCCTTCGGAATTTCCCTCGCTTGCGCTGCAATACGGGGCGAATTCGGAATTGGGTCGCTGGCTGCGAAGCCGCCCGGCCCTGCTCCGACTGGGCGATATTCTTTTCGTGCACGGTGGTATTTCTCCCGAGACCTTGAGCCTGAACCTGAACTTGGACCAGATCAATGACACCGTCCAACAATCGCTGGGCCTTCGGGCCAAGGACACCTCCGGTGTGGTAGCTACGCTATTGGGATCAAGAGGGCCTTTTTGGTACCGGGGATTGTTGCCGGAGGGTGGCAACCCGCAGGCAACCGAAGACCACATCGCCCAGGTCTTAAAGCACTTCAAGGTTCAAACCTTGATGGTGGGGCATACCACCCTGCGTTCGCTGGCGAGCTTCCATGGCGGGAAAGTCTTTGGCATCGACGCGGGCATCAAGGATGGAGAACCCGGCGAGGCCATGCTTTTTGTCAAGGGGCGCGTCTGGCGAGCTAAGGCCGATGGTGCGCGGGAAGGTTTTCTGCCCTAGATGAATCAAGGCTTAGGCGGATGGTGTGTGAACTCGAGGGTGTAGCTTTCCGAAGCGGCGCCGAGCATCTGAAGATCAACCACGAACCACACCATTTGAGCCTCGGCTTTAGGGTTCTTGAAGGAGGCTTCGGGATTACCTGTGGGAATCCGGTTCTGCAGCATGCCCGCCGATTGCTGGCCCCAGCGATCCACGCAGGAGACCTTGAACCAAGCCTCGTGAAGGCCCCGCAAGCGAACATGCACCTTGGTTCCGGCCGCGGCCTCAACGCGGTAAGCCTTCCAGCCAGGAACAGAATTCTCTGAGCAATTTTCCACTCGTATGGAATGTGCGGGCACGGCCACTGCGGGGACCAATCCCGAACGCCGGGATTGGCTACGGATCTGAGATTGGATCGGGTCCGCCGGTTCGAGCCCGGCATCGGGTCCCTTGGGGGCCATGGGACCAGGCACGGTGGGCAGCTTGGAGGCCTCGATTCGAGGAAGCTCGGGGGCAGGTGCTTGGAGGAGAAGCAGGGCCGGTAGGAACGTGAACATGGAGGCTCCCAAAAAGTGCGGCGTGAACTCACTCACAGAATCGAATACCAGATTCCATCTGGGGGATCAGGATACGGCGATTCGGGATGGCTTTGAATTCTCCTGTGCGAAAAATTGGCATATCGCAAAAAACCGGCATTGATCCATCTCGGATAGCATCCCAATAGTCGTTCGCTGGTCATTGGAGGCCTCATGCGCCTTTTTGCTTTTTTGCTCCTTTTTGCCACGCTCCAGGCCGCCCCACCCGAGGTTGTTGCTCAGGTTGATTTGTCACGCTATATGGGCACCTGGCATGAAATTGCCAAATTCCCGAACCGCTTTCAGCGCGGCTGTGGCTGCACCACGGCCACCTATGCGCTGCGATCCGATGGCAAAGTTTCGGTGGTGAATCGCTGTGGCACGGGCGAAGGGAAGTTTAAGTCTGTCAAAGGATGGGCAAAAGTCGTGGATCCGACCACGCGGGCCAAACTGAAGGTCACCTTTTTCTGGCCCTTCTTTGGGGACTATTGGATTTTGGCGCTGGATCCTGAATACCGGCATGTTCTAGTGGGTACACCGGATCGCAAATACCTCTGGATTCTCGCTCGGGAGTCCTCGATGGAGAAGGCGGCCTACGAATCGCTTACAACAATTGCTGCAACGCAAGGCTTTGATATCAGCAAAATTGCTCGCACTGAACCCTGCCTCTAGATTGCAATCAAAGTTCCAGGCGATCAGCGGGGATTCGTTTGTTTTGTCGCACTTCCAGCCACTCTTGCAGTAGCACGGCGGCGGCGGCGGCATCCAACTTTGCCTTGCGGTCCTTGGCTTTTACGCCGCGTTGGGCCAGCAAGCGTTCGGCCTCCATGCTAGTGAGGTGCTCGTCCAGAAAGCGCAGGGGCAGGCCCGTGCGGGCGGCTAGGTCTTCCCCAAAGAGCCTGGCCAAAGGCGCGGTGGCGCTTTCAACGCCGTCTTTATGGCGGGGCAAGCCCACCAGGAGGCCTTGCACGCACTCCGTCTTGGTGAGCTTGACCAGCTTATGCAGGGTGGTTTCCCCCTCCATGGGCCAGACCTCGTAGGGGGAGGCAAGCATTTCCAACTCGTCGCAAAAGGCGAGGCCGATTTTTTTGGTGCCGTGGTCGATGGAAAGCCAACGCATGCTGACATCCTAGCGTCATGGACCAATGGACCGCCTTCGAAACCGAACTGGGCTGGATTGCCCTGGCCTGGAGCCCGCATGGTTTGCGAATGCTTCGGTTCACAGGGCCTGAACGCCCCCAGGTGGAGGCAAGCCAGCCGCCCGACTGGGTGATGGAAGCCATCGCGGCCCTGTCGCGGTTCCTGGCGGGTGAATCCGCTGCCCTTCAGAACATTCCTTTGGACCTGTCGGGACTAACACCCTTCACGCAACGCGTGCTGGAGGCCTT
>JFJP01041372.1_pt1 | contig 23939 bp, 22 predicted proteins | sample 431651 | NCBI WGS metagenome assembly JFJP01 (sample SAMN02602958, study PRJNA72255) | Microbial mat metagenome, whole genome shotgun sequencing project. | biome: fresh water; feature: sink hole; material: water; isolation source: purple microbial (photo- and chemosynthetic) mats found in...
TAGTCTTACACAAGTGCCTCGTCCTTCGGGCAAAAAAGAAGCAATAGGTACTTTTCTCGAAAATTATGGTAAATCGTTGGGCTTAGAAACGCTTCGCGACGAAATAGGAAACGTGTTGGTGCGCAAACCTGCTACTCCCGGCATGGAAAACCGCAAAGCAGTGGTGTTGCAGTCGCACATGGATATGGTGCCACAGAAAAATTCGGGAATTGCACACAATTTCGAAACCGATCCTATTCAGGCTTATATCGATGGCGATTGGGTAACTGCCAAAGATACAACACTTGGTGCCGACAATGGCATAGGCGTTTCGGCTGCTATGGCTATTCTTGAATCGAAAGACATCGCCCATCCGGCTATCGAAATGTTTATTACCGTGGACGAAGAAACGGGTATGCACGGCGCATTCGGACTTCAACCTGGTTTTCTGAAAGGAGATATTCTGATAAACATGGACTCCGAAGACGAAGGCGAATTGTATGTGGGTTGTGCCGGTGGCTTGGATGCCAACATTACTTTTGCTTACAACGAGTCCGAAATTCCCGAAGGCGATGTGGCGCTCAAAGTTACGCTCAAAGGGTTGAAAGGCGGTCATTCAGGTGTTGATATTCATTTGCAACGTGCGAATGCCAACAAACTCATGTTTCGCTTTCTGAAAACAGCTGTGGCTGAATGCGAAGCCCGTTTAGCGAGCATCGATGGTGGAAGTTTACGCAATGCTATTCCGCGTGAGGCGTTTGCTGTAATCACTGTTCCTGCCGATGGTGTTGAGGATATTATGGATTTGATTGACGAAATGGAAACGCTTTTTGTAGAAGAATTTGCAGGCGTTGAAAACAATATTTCGCTTACTTCCGAAGAAATTGAGTTGCCTGCCGGATTGATTCCCGAAGAAATTCAGGACGACCTGATTAATGGCGTTACGGCTTGTTTTAATGGCGTATATCGCTTTATTCCCGAGTTGCCAACAGTGGTGGAAACTTCGAATAACTTAGCTATTATCAAATCGAATGGCAAAACAATTGAATTGCGCTCATTGCTTCGCAGTTCGGTGGATTCGCGCAAAGAAGAATTGGCGTCAATTATCGAAAGTACATTTGCGCTGGCTGGTGCAAAGGTCGAATTTACAGGCGGGTACCCGGGTTGGAATCCAAACCTCGATTCACCTATTTTGAAAGAAATGACTTCGGTTTACGAAAATAAATATGGCAAAACACCCAAAATCATGATTATTCATGCCGGACTCGAATGCGGAATTCTGGGTACGCATTACCCCAATATGGATATGATTTCGTTTGGCCCAACCATTCGCTACCCACATTCGCCCGACGAAAAAGTAAACATTGCCACCGTACAACTTTTCTGGGATTATTTGGTTGAAACGCTGAAAAATATACCGGTGAAATAAAATTGTTTCTCGTTTTATGTTTCAAAATGCACATTCGGAGTGCGACTTTAAGTCGCGCCCCGAATGGACATATAAAAACCGAACTTGCCTTGGGATAATATGGCAGTTCGGTTTTTGTAATTTTAAAGGCTATCAGCTACTATAGGAAAGCTAAAGTGTAGCTACGCTAAGCGACGAAATCGTAGTTTAGGTTACTACTTCTAAGTCATTAATTCGTTGGAAATGCTTTAGATTTAGTGTTGCTAACGGTGTTTTATAACTAATGCTGGTTGCTGCAATTAATATATCTGCCAAATCAATCAATTTATTATTCTTTTTCAGTTGTTTATAAATATTAATTGCTTGATTTGATGTTTGCAAATTAAAATCCAAGATTTCGATTGAATTTATAAAATCATTCCAAAATGAATCCTGATCATCATTACTCCCTAAAAACACCTCATAATGCGTAATAATTGATATTGCAAAATTATTTTCAGTTGCTGCTAATTTATAAAACAATGTTTTTGTTTTATCGTGTGCACGAAATAATTCTATTAAAACTGACGAGTCTAACAGTATCATGACAACCTGGATTTATTTATATGCTCTCTGATGTTTTGGTGCTCTTTGTATTCTTTATCAGTCCATGTTGGAGCCTTTAATTTGTTAATAGTATAGTTTAATCTTTTTAAATCCGATAAAGGTAACTGTTTTACAATTGAAACCAAATCGTTATAGGCGATATTTAAATTTGCTTGCATATATGATTGCCATTAAGTTAAATGATTCAAAATAAACTAATTTATTAGTATACTTACAATTTATTTCGATGCAAATATACAAAACTTCTTTTTGATGGAATAACAATAATCGCTGAAATATTGTTTGCATTAAAAAAAATCCGGCTGAACTTCTATTGTTGAAATTCAGCCGGATATATTAATATGTAAGTCAGAGCTTTACTTTTTAACCGTAAGTAGTTAAAGAAATTACGGACAGCAAGGGTGCGAATTTAAGTTGCGTCCCGAATGGACAAAAAAAACCGAACTTGCCTTGGAATAAAGGGGGAGTTCGGTTTTTTTTTGTAAGTTAAAGGTCTATCAGTTCCTATAGGAAGAGTTAAAGCTCTTATTTAGAAATCAATGCACATGCAATAATTCCCTCAATTACAACATTTTTTGATGGTGCGAATATCGTAGCCAATTTTTCTTTCAAGCTGATTCCAAATAACTTCTACTGCATCATCTAACGGAATTGCACCAGTTGGTAATTCATTATTATATGATATTTTCACTACGCGACTGTGAGTTTCTAATTGTCTAACAATCTTTCTGCCTGTAGGTGTGCTTACATCTATTTGAGCTGTTACTGTCATATTGCTGTGAATTTTACTAATTTGATAATGCAAAGATACAAACTCAATATGAAATTGATACCAATCTTATTGATTTTTTTGTTATAATTAATCGGCTGAACTTCAACGAAGAAATTCAGCCGAATGAGTAGTCGGTTTACAAATCCAACCTTTAACGAAGATTTGTTTTATTGGATTTTATATTCGGAGTGCGACTCTAAGTCGCGCCCCGACATCATTAAATTATGCCAACGGCTTATTAATTTCGATGTTGAGACCTAATGCGTTTATAATTCGATAGAATGTACCAACCGACGGTTCAATGAGTCCTTTTTCGATTCGAGAAATATAACTTTTATTTGCCCCAATGCGCAAGGCAAGTTCTTGTTGTGTTATTTTTTCTTCTTTTCGCATTTCATGTATCACTTGGCCGGCGCAGTATGCATAAGCTTCACGCCGAAAGGCTTCTCTTTGGGGCGTTCCTTCTTTTCCATAAAGCTCATCCAATTCGGTATCAATGTTTTTAAGCATTGGTTTTTGTTCTTTTGAATTCATAATATGCATAGAAATAAACAGTACAATTAGACGTAGTCGACATTGGACTGTATTATTTCTGCAATCGGTATTATTTCTTTTTGTGGCGTTTTTTGCGTTTTCTTCTGAAATCCGTTAAATAATACTACAATTTGTCCATCGTCGAATATGAAAAATAGACGGTAAATATTGCTATTGTATTCCACACGTAGTTCAAATAATCCGTCCTGAATATGTTTTACAAACTTTGTACTAATACGTTTCATTTTTTCGGATACAGATAGCGTATCCATAAATTGGTCGTAATAATCTCCGAATGCTCGTATTGTTCGTATCATGTTGCAAAGATATAAAAAGTTGCAATAATTTGCAACTTATTTATGGTTTTCTCATATAAAGTTTTTAAAAATTTGGACATAAAAAAACCGAACTAGCCTTGGAATAAAAGGGGAGTTCAGTTTTTTATTTAAGTTTCAGGGTATTTCCACTTGAAATGTAACTTTTGCTTTTAATGCCGTAAATACACGAAACATAGTATCGAAAGTTACATTGCTCGCTTTGTTTTCCAATCGTGAAATCTGAGCTTTTTAAAGTTTTATTGAAAGTTCCAAACGACCACTAAAGCCAATTTCGATGATTTTTTGAAGTGTTGAAATTCGAGCTTCTTTTAAATTGTTTTCAATTTTCGAAATATACGATTTGGTAGTTCCTACTTTTTGGGCAAGTTCTTCTTGTGTCATGCCTTTTTCAATTCTGGCATCATGAATGAGTGTTCCAATTTTAAAATTTTCGTATCCTGCTTCCAAATTCTCACGTTTTGCAGTACCACGTAAGCCGTAGTTTTTGTCTTTAAACTGGTCGAGTGTCATTAGGTTATTATTTGTTGTTTTCATATTCCTGTTTTATATTAAGTGCTTTTTCAATTTCTTGTTTGGGCGTTTTTTGTGTTTTCTTCTGAAATCCGTTTGCTAAAATTACTAATTTACCTTGGTCGAAAAAACAGAAGATACGAAAAATATCACTTCCCAGTTGAATTCTGATTTCATAAAGTCCATTTGCATTTTCAATGTGCTTCAGATATGTTTCTGGCACTCTTTCGAGTTCTTCTATCAACTCTAAAGTCCAAATGATTTTATCCTTTACTTTCTCGCGCTGCTTGTCGAAGAATTCTTGAAAGTAATTCTTGTAAAAAATAATTGTTCTTTGTTTTTGCTTCATATTTAGGCCACAAAGATATATAAAGTAGCCCGAAAGTGAAACATTATATTGGATTATTTTTGAAGATAACTGTATTTTGCACAATCAGCTGAACTTCAACGAAGAAATTCAACCGTCTGAATAGGCGGTTTACTAATTCAACCTTTAACGAAGATTTGTTTTGTTGGATTTTAATAGTCGAAGTTCGACTTTAAGTCGCGCCCCGAATAGACATAAAAAAAACGAACTTACCTTGGAATAAAATGAAAGTTCGGTTTCTTGTTATCTGCAAAGTTATTTTAAACCAGTTAACAAAAATATTACGGTTTTGAAAATGAATTCGAAATCATAATCAAAAAATTGTGTTTCAATATACGAGATTGTATAATAGATTTCCAAAGTCCATAAAAAAAAATACTGACAACGAGGGCTATTTTCTAAAAAGAGCTTTTAAAATTATCCCACCAATTTTACGTTCGATGCCTTGTTTCGTTGTCGGAATGCCTGTTGAACGGGCAACTTGCTGTTTTGCTTGTGTTATTCCTATAAATCGCTTCCAGGAAAATGAAAATCCTCTCATGATGTTTTGATTGATTTAAGTTTCTTATAATGAGATTGATAAAAAATCTCCTATTCTTTTTTGTGTATATACCGGAAGATCCGAAAAATATATTGCACTTTTTGTAATCCCCATCTCTATTAACCAATTGTTTAAGACATACTTCATTACATCTTGGTCAGTTTTGTGGTTAGTTGAACACGTAGAAACTTCTAAGACTAAAACTTCAAGATTTGATAATCCGTTTCGTGAAACCAATAGTCCAAAATCTGAGTTTTTTATTTCCGTTTCCCAATTATTGTTATTCCTGAGTTTGTATTTTTCAAAAAGCGTTGGTGATAAGTAACTGTAACGATTTCCAACGTTTTGCATCGTATTTTCATGATAAATATAACCATCGGTGATAATTACCAAGGTATTTCTATAGTTATTATCGTTTTCAATACACATATCAATATCATCTTTGAAAAATCTCCAGATATCGCTACCAATCCAATTTTTATCTATCAAAGTTTGTTTGTAAATTTTTGAAAGATTATCGTTAAAAGTCCCAGTCAAATTATCATATACTTCTTTTTTTTGCGTATTATTCATTTCCGAACAATCAACATTCAATTTCTGTGCTATAACATTTACATTAGGGTCATTGGGAAGCGGACTAAAAACTACTTTAATTTTTCCCTTTGAATTAAAAGTGCCACGTGATTTCATATCACTTATAAAGTAACTTGTAATAGACTTTACAATTTCTAAATCTCTGACATAATGTTGTGGATTAGCACAGTTACTAGTTGTATCAACTCTGTTTGATAAGTCTAAGAGTATCGAGATATTGTGCTGTTTTGGTTCTGAATTAGTTGCATCGGCAGTCGATGAACCTTCAGAATTACTGCTTTTATGACCTCCACAAGAATGTAATAATAAGCAAGTTAATGCTATATAAACACTTGATTTCATAACCTTAATTTATTAATTGTTTCTATTTTCACTATCTGCATTTCGGATAAATGCTGTAACTGTTTCTTGGACTTCCAAGGTAGTTGGAGAAGTGTGCCCTACACCATGTAAAAATGATAACCATCCCGTTTGAAAATTCATTATTTCAAGTTTTATATCATTAATCGGAACAATTAATCCATCAATTATACGTTTTTCCTTTTCAATTTCAGCAGTGTTTGTTTGCACCAATTCTTTGTTTTTTTGAATTTCGAGTTTGAAATTTTTACACTCAATTTTTGAGTCAGCAATCTTTATTTTAAGCTCCTCTAATGCAATTTTAATTTTATCAAGTTTAGCATAAGAGTCCATCACAAAATCGAACACAAACCCCCATATCAGATAGACAATAAATCCGGCAAAAATAATCGTCCAAAAATGTATATCAGTCGAAGCCATACTAAAACTGTAGGGAGGTATTTCATCGAATGAGTTTTCTTTTGTAATGTTGTAGATTTTCTCAGTAATGCCATACGCAAGTATTGCATCAAACAAAAAAGTAATAAGAATCAAAAATCCAACTTTAACATATTTCATTGCACCTTTTTGTTCCTGAAACTTGTTTATTAAATAGCCTAAACCCAAGAATACAAATGGAATAGTAAGTATGAGGGCAAGTTCGGCAACGCCATCTGTAAAGGCTTTGCCAATAGCATTAGGGTCGAAAATTGAACTTGCAACACCAATATTATTTAAGGCAAACTCCTTAAAAAATGCTGAGTAAGTTGCTGAACTGTAGAATATAAACAAATATATTGTGAGAAAAAGTAAAATAACTATGCCGATAATAAAACTTGCTTTCACGGCAGGGTCAGTTGTGATAGTTTCTGGATGTTTCTTTATTGTTGAAAGCTCATCCTTCAATTGTTCAATTTTTGACTCTTCGTGTTTTAGCTTATTATTTTCATTCTCAATAATACCATTTAGTTTTTCAATTTCACCTTTAAGATGCTCAATACGAACCTTATGCGATTGTTTTAGTTCGTTTTGTTTTGAGTCATCTTCTATTATTTTCTTTTTAATATCTAAGTACACTATGTGCAATGCTGCGTGCAATCCGGCTATAGTTCCGCCCAATTCACCAGCCTTCTGGAACCCCCATTGCTTATACGTTAAACTGCTTTTTCCTGTTTCACATATAAAAGGGGTCGTTTCAGGTGCTTTATTACTTGTATTGAAAAGTCCTTTCTTTAAACTTAGTTCCATGATGTTATAGGTTTTGATTTACAATTTTTAAAACTTCTGATAACGTTGTATTTTTACTAACCTCATCCAAAACAAAATCAACAACCGTTGAAATATTTTCTTGATCGAATCCAAATTTATTACAAAACAATTCGAGCGTATTTCTTTCATTCTGGTCAATAACACCATCGCTCCACGAAATTTGAGCCAAATCGTAAAGAAATTCAATTTTAAGATCGAGTGTATTTGGTACGAAGAACTTAATTTTATCTGGATGTAATACAATAGAATCAATCTCAGATGGTGTTACTCCTTTTTCAAGACCTATTGAATAAAGTTTTTCTAATTCTACTGGTTCAATTTGCATATCACACAAAGCAATGTGGTACAAATTTAAGAAATGCGATTTTAAACTGTCTGTAATCATAATAATTTGTTTGATTAAGTAAACATTTGTTTTTATTATTTGGAATTCAAAGTCACCAATTCTCGGATGTTTTAGAAGACTGATTTTTTAGTGCCTTCTCTAAATTGGTAATTGATTCATAAGCCTTTTTGCATAATGGAACAAAGGCTGCCTTTTTTGATTCCAATACATCAGGCATAATTTCTTTCATGGATTTTCTTACTGCTTTTTTATAACTACTTGCTTTTGAAACTTCTTTTTCGATTAGTTCTTCAGTTGGAGTTGTATCAATTGGAGGACAATCAACAATTTTTACGGAGATTGGATTTCCTTTTGAGAATGAACTTCCAAGCAAATTACTCGCTCCAACTGAAGTTTGAAAATCATAATTGTTTACAGAAATTATAATTCTTGCCCTTTCCTCTTTGATGTCAATTCTCATGATGTGATAAGCACTATAATAATCCATGCTTACAACATCAACTCCATATAATTTATTTGCCCTTTTACTACAGTGAAAATCAGAGAAAATACCTTTCCCAATTATTATTCCATCTGCTTTGTCTTGTTGTTGTATTACACTCTTAGCATCCTTGTAATTTGTAATAAAGAAACTTAATGCGCGATTGTAAATGTCATCCTTCGATAGTTTAATGTTTTGAATCATTTTTACGAAAACCAAATCATTATTATCGTCTAAACTTATTTCAAGCCCTTCTAAATCAGTTCCAAACACATAGCTTTCAATTTTATTTACATCAAATAACTTTGATGAGTCAATTGATGTCGTGTTTTGAGCAAAAACATTTGAAAAAATGAATAAGGTTGTAAAAAAAGATAAATTGAACTTCTTCATAAAAAATTGTTTTGAGTCTATTTTGCCTACTCTCAAGCTTTTCGGCTTCCGCTATATTAATTTTTAATTCACTTTTAGACATAAAAAAAGCGTGGGAACTGTTAAACTTATCACTTTATTGAGGGTCTCGACTCCCTTGCGAAGATGATAAGCAACAGCCCCACGCCTATAAAGTATAGACATGGAGTGTTTGTTGCTATCATCCCTTCGCAGTGAAATTGTCGAGATTTCAATAAAGGATAATATTTAAAACGCTTTTTGTTATTTTTTAAAATGTAAAAAGAACTTTCAACGGATTGTCGCTACAATCGGTGTTGAAATTAATTGATATGCAAATGTATAATTTTTTTTTAAATAAAAGTTGTGAATGCTGAATTTTTTCGGGAATTATTTTAGATAGTGAAAGTGCGACTTTGAGTTGCGCCCTCACTGAGGCTATTCCGTAATAAATCCAATTCTGTTTCGGGGTTTTTCAATTCGTTTTTTGTCGGTGTGCAGTTCGGCTAACGATTGATTAATGAGTTCAATTTGCATTCGGGTATCTTCGTTAATGTCGTTGTAGTCGGTAAAAACTTCTTCGATATAGGCTTTTAGCTCATGCAATTCGTTTTTAATTTCCTTTACTTCACTATTCGGCGAATTCATTACAAGCTGTCGTATGGTTATAAATGCACGCATAATGTTCATGTTAATTTCAATTGCTGTATCGGAATTCAGCACACTACTCAACATAGCTACACCTAATTCGGTGAAAACATAAGGTGATTTTCGCGTTCCACCCCATCTTGATGTCGCAAATTGCGACTTCAAGTTTTCAAATTCTTCCCTTGTAAGCTGAAACATAAAATCTTGCGGGAATCGTTTCATATTACGTTTGACCTGTTCATTCAAACGTCGGGTTTCCACGCCGTACATTTCGGACAAATCACGGTCTAACATAACACGTTGTCCACGAATAACATAAATTTTGTTTTGTATATCAGCAGGTTGGAGTTGTAAATTTTCAGTCATAAATCATTCGAGTGAAATTTTGGTTGTTATGTTTAAAAGCATACGATTTTCGGGGATGTAAATTTATTGTCGCTAAAATTGACGAAAAAAAAGATACCGAAAAAAGCCCTAAGGCTCAATTGTGAATATCTGAATGCAAATGTATAAATTTTATTTAAATATAAGATGTAGATAGGGAAATTTTTCGGGAATTACTTGTTTGTGAGTAGATGACTTAAAGTTACTCCCTCTTTTGGTAAATGGCTGCTGTTTTTTATTTTCTCATTTTTATATCTTATATTTGCATAATAATTCAAAAATGAGAAAATTTTAAAATAAAATATTTATGAATAAACTTCTCTTCATAGCAGCATTTAGCCTAAGTGCTATCGCTGCATCGGCAGTTGATAAAGACACAACTGCTGTTGATACTACTTTTCGTTTTACAACGATAAAAGAAAACATAATTACGCCTGTGAAAAATCAGGCAAGTTCGGGAACTTGCTGGAGCTTTTCGGCTATTGGTTTTTTCGAAGCTGAATTGCTACGCATGGGAAAACCCGAAGTTGATTTGTCGGAAATGTTTGTGGTTCACCATTCGTATATTGATAAAGCTGATAAATTTGTGCGCATGAACGGAACTTCGAATTTTGCAGGTGGCGGTTCGTTTTACGATGTGATGTACACGCTTCAAAACTATGGCATTGTACCCGAAAGCGAAATGAGTGGCTTGAATTATGGCGAAGATAAACATCGTCATGGCGAATTGGATAAGCTTACTCGCGCTTATGTGGATGTGATTGTAAGTAATCCGAATAAGAAACTCTCCACCGCATGGAAGGCTGGTTTTAGCGGCATCTTGGATGCGTATTTGGGTAAAATTCCGACAGAATTTACCGTGAATGGTAAAAAGCAAACACCCTTTACTTACGCGCAATCGCTGGGATTGAATATGGACGATTATGTATCGCTCACCTCGTTTACGCATCATCCGTTTTATAGCAAATTTGTAATAGAAATTCCCGATAACTGGCGTTGGGAAGAATCGTACAACAAAGGTTACACCATAGCGTGGGGCTCGGATGTTAGCGAAAAAGGCTTTACGCGCAATGGTGTGGCCGTAAATCCCGAAGTGAAATTGACCAATCTGCCCGGCTCCGACCAAGCGCGTTGGTTGAACATTTCGCAAAAGGAAATGGAAGAGAAAATCTACAAAGTAAAAGGGCCGCAACCAGAAGTGAAAGTTACACAAGAAGTTCGTCAGCAAAGTTTCGACAACTTTGAAACTACCGACGACCACGGTATGGTGATTTATGGAACGGCTAGCGACCAAAATGGAACGAAATATTATTTGGTAAAAAATTCGTGGGGAACCGACTCCAAATACAAAGGAATTTGGTATGCCAGCGAATCGTTTGTAATGCACAAAACTATCAATATTGTGGTGCACAAAGATGCGGTTCCGAAAGAGATTCTAAAAAAATTGGGAGTAAAATAATATACCAATAACGCAAAGTAAATGGTAGCGAAGCGGACATCCCGCCATAGCGGGATAACGTGCGTAGCACAAATAACACGAAGTAAATAACGGCGAAGCCCAATAACGCCCATAGGGCAAATAACAATTAATAATGAAAAAACTAATTTATTTTGCGACCATAATTTCAATTTTATTTGCTTGCAAACCAACGGATTATAAAATTGAAGGTACAGTAAATGAACCGGCGTTAAACGGCAAGTATGTGTTTATAAAAGAGCGTATTAACCGCGTTTGGACGACAATTGACAGTGCAAAAATTGAAAACCTCAAGTTTGCTTTCGAAGGTGTTTGCGACAGTGCCCGTGTTGTTTTTATAACCGTTGAAAAATCGGATGGTGAATCAATCCGCGAACCTTTTGTATTCGAAAATGGAGATATTAAAATCCATATCGACAAATCGGGCGTAACAGCCGAAGGTACCGATCAGAATATGATTTTGCAAAAATACCTCATTATTAAAAACAGCTTCTATGCAAAAGCAGAAGAAGTTTATAAAAGTTTTAACGACAGTACCGCTACCCAAGCCGATAAGGCAGCTATTGATGCCAAAATGGCTGACTTTGAGAAAATAATTAAGGCAAACGACATTCAATATGCAACCGAAAATGCAAATACGGTAGTAGGAAATTATATTTTTGGCTCATCGTTTTATGGTATGACAGTAGAGGAAAAGGAGAAAATAGTCGCCTTAATGACACCCGAAACCAAAGCAATTCCACGCATGGCCGAAATAATTGCCGCTATTGAAGTTGAAAAACGAACGGCTAAAGGTCAAAAATTCATCGATATAGAATTGCCCGATATGCAAGGACAGCAATTAGCATTGTCGGCGTTGGTCGGCAAAACAGACTATGTGCTTGTCGATTTTTGGGCTTCGTGGTGTGGTCCGTGCATGCAATCGCTGCCCGAACTCAAAGCACTTTATGCAAAACACAAAGGTTCGCGCCTCGAAATTTTGGGTATTTCGCTAGATGAAGACACCGCTGCTTGGAAAAATACAGTTAAAGAGCACGAAATCAATTGGAAACATATTTCGGACTTGCAGGGTTGGAAAAGTGCAGGTGCAGCTTTATATGCAGTGCGCTCCATTCCAGCAACAGTGCTAATTGACAAAAACGGAACAATTTTGGGACGCAATTTAAAGCTATCAGAAATGGAACAAATTCTCAGTTTTGGCAAAAAATAAAAATGCTAAAAATCTAGTTTTTTTCAAAAAAAAACACGCAATTGTTTTTTAATCAGAATAAAAGCTCTATATTTGCAGTCCGTTTTTAGAAACAAAAAAAATCAAACATATTTATTAACAAGTTAAAAACTTACCCAAAATGACTAAAGCAGATATCGTAAATGAGATTGCTAAAAGCACAGGACTAGACAAAGCTGATGTATTGAAAACAGTAGAAGCTTTTATGGAAGCCGTTAAAGATTCGTTAGCAAAAAACGAGAACGTTTATTTAAGAGGATTCGGTAGCTTCGTTGTGAAAGAACGTGCCGAAAAAACAGCTCGCAATATCTCTAAAAACACAACTATCATTATTCCGGCTCACAACATTCCTTCGTTTAAACCAGCCAAAACTTTTGTTAGTACAGTAAAATAATATTATTCAAATTTTTAAAGTAAAAAAGAGATGCCAAGCGGAAAGAAAAGAAAAGGACATAAAATGTCCACGCATAAGCGTAAAAAGAGACTACGTAAAAACAGACATAAAAAGAAATAGTCTTACATGGTCTTTAATACTTTAAAGCCCAAGAAAACAAACTTAATAAGCTGTATCTTGGCTTTTAAGTTTGTTTTTTCGTTATAAAAACAACCCTAAAATAAGAAAAAAGTGAATAGCGAATTAGTAGTCGATGTACAACCATCCGAAATATCTATTGCGCTGCTCGAAGACAAACGACTTGTAGAATTAAATTATGAAGCACGCGAAGAGAGCTTCGCTGTAGGTAATATCTATTTGGGCAAAGTTCGAAAAATAATGCCCGGTCTGAATGCAGCTTTTGTAGATGTAGGACACGAAAAAGACGCTTTTCTTCATTATCTTGATTTAGGTTCGAATTTCAATACACTTTACCAGTTTACAACGCAGATACTGAGCGACCGTAAAAAAGTACCTGCCATTTCAAAAATCAGACTGCAGCCCGAAATTGACAAAGGCGGCGCAATAAGCGACATTCTTAAAACAGGACAAGACATATTGGTGCAAGTGGCAAAAGAGCCCATCTCAACCAAAGGTCCACGCTTGACTGCCGAAATTTCGATTGCAGGACGTTTTTTAGTTCTGATTCCCTTTGCCGACAAGGTTTCCGTTTCGTCGAAAATTAAAACGGATGAAGAGAAAATCAGACTAAAGCAACTGATACAAAGCATTAAACCAAAAGGTTTTGGTGTAATTGTACGTACTGTTGCCGAAGAGAAGAAAGTAGCCGAACTCGATAATGAGTTGCGTATTTTGGTAAAACGCTGGGAAGAAGCAGTTGCCAAAACACAACAAACCAAAGGAGTTTCGCTAATTTTAGAAGAATTAGGTCGCACGGTGGGAATAATTAGAGATTTATTCAACATCAATTTCAAGCATATACATGTAAACAATCCGGAAGTAGCTACCGAAATAAGGGATTATGTTGAACTCATAGCTCCCGAGCGGAAGGACATTGTGAAACTCTACAAAGAAGAAGCTCCAATTTATGACAGCTTTGGTATTACCAAACAAATTAAATCGGGTTTCGGTAAAACAGTTTCGTTCAAAAGCGGTGCTTATCTGATTATTGAGCACACCGAGGCATTGCATGTAGTGGATGTAAATAGTGGAAATCGGTCGAAAAGTGGCAGTGGACAAGAGGCAAACGCGTTAGATGTGAATCTGGCAGCTGCCGACGAAATTGCCCGCCAACTCCGACTAAGGGATATGGGTGGAATTATTGTGATTGATTTTATCGATATGCACGAAAACGAAAACCGCCAGAAATTGTTTGAGCGCATGCGCGACAATATGGCCGAAGATCGTGCAAAACACAACATATTACCGCTTAGCAAGTTTGGTTTGATGCAAATCACCCGTCAGCGCGTACGTCCGGTTACACATATCGACATTGAAGAAACCTGCCCCACTTGTTTTGGTACAGGACACACAAAACCGTCTATTTTATTTGCCGACCAATTGGAGGGAAAAATGAATTTACATTACATCTACATCCTTACGTAGAAGCCTTTATCTCTAAAGGTTTTATTTCGATGAAGTGGAAATGGCGAGCCAAGTACGGTCGTGGATGCAAAGTTTTAGCATCGCAGCAACTCGGATTTCTACAATATAAATTTTACGACAAAAAGGGTATTGAAATCAACCTACAAGAAACGATTGAAAAGCACTCGTGAAGGTAAAATGCCTGCTTCAAGATATTGAGGCAGGCATTTTTTTTGAAAATGTAATCTCATCCAGTAGACCAAACAAATCGCTGTTTCCTGACTTCGACACTGGGACACCCAAATGGGTGTCCTGAATATTATATATAATTATATATATCAGGAAGTTATAAATGTTAACTTTTAAAAGTGTCGAAGTCAAGAGCAAACATGGTGACTGTTGATTAACAAGTGGCGTAGGCACGACAGATATATTTTGCGTAGGGTTTTAACCCTATGCAATGTTTTGCAAGGATTCAACCTTATGCAATTGTTTTGGTTTTAACCCAAAGCAAATGTAATTTCATTCTTCCCCCACCAACTCTTTAGCGGCAGCGCCGCGAGCTATTTGTAGAAAAACAAAACCCCAAAATCCTCTAAAGGGTCGGAGACCCGAAATAGATTTATTCGTCAATCACTCAAATTTCTCACAATATTTTGCTGCATGTTTCGGGTCTCCGACCCTTTGCTAAAAAACACATAACATCATTTCTACAAATATATCGGGTCTCTGACCCTAAAAAACCCAATCCAATTCATTATTTCTTTATCCCAGCGGGATAGAAGATTTATTCCACAATTACATTTACAATTTTACTCGTATCAATTCCCAATATATCAACCACTTTAACCATCAATTTATATTTGCCCGGTTTGTTGTAGGTGTGTGCAACGCTTGTAAATTCGAGCGTTGGGTTGCGTTTGGTTCGGAAACTTTGCCATTCATTTTCGAAAATGTAATTTCCGGTTCGTTTTTCTTCAATATCACCGGATTCGTTTTTCACTTTTATGGTTTCGGGTTTGCTTAGGTAATCGAAATCAATTGCCCAATAATCAATCCAATCGTACCAATTTTGGGTTAAAACAGAGCGGGTTATAACACCATCTTTATCTTTTTCAACTTTAATTATTTGCCCATCTTCAATTACGACTTTACTGCCAGCACGCATCGATTGTTGTAAATCCTCTATGTCGTCCTGTGTATAATGTGTCACAAAATCGGTTAGCTCAATCGTGATAGTTTTTCCTTTTACAGTTTCTTTTGTATTTAGGTATGCCACATCAAAAAACTTAGCCTGACCTTTTTCCACGGCACGCTTATCAAACACATCTTTCGGAATATATTTCAACGTGATAGATACGCCTTTTTCTTTCAGTTCCTGAATAAATTGTGGCGTTAAACCCATTTCGAATTCAAAACCAAGCACATCTACTTGTGTATAGAGGTTGCGTTTGCATTCTTCGAAAATTTCCATTAATCGGCTTTGCGTAACGGGCACATCCAACGGACCTACATGCACAAACCTACCTGCTTTAGTCCCGTGAATGGTGCTGTGATTTTCGATGCGTTTAGCTTTATAGGCTTCGAGGATTAGGTCGATAAAAACATTTTCTTTTGGCGACAGACCTAACAGGTTTTCAAAACCTGTTAGGTCTTTGGTTAAATCTTCCATAAAAAACTGGCGCTCGTATTTGCCCAAGTTCAACATTTCGAAAGCCCGAAAATCTTTACCGTTTGCTTGTAACTCACGTTGTACACCTATCAACCGTTTGCGCTGTGTATGTATGGCAAACCGACCTAAATCTGTACTTATCCATTTACGTCCTAACTTTTCGGCAACCGCAGCCGTAGTTCCACTTCCTCCAAAGAAATCGGCAATTAAATCGCCTTCGTTGCTGCTGGCTTTAATAATACGTTCAAGAAGGGCTTCGGGTTTTTGAGTTGGATAATCAACATTCTCCTTAGCAGAATTATTTAATTTATCAAGAGACCAAACATCATCTACAACTACTCCATCTGCAATTGCCTCATCTAAATATCTTTTTATTCTAGTTCCATTTCCGCCATCTGATAAAACATATTCTCTTTTAGTATTTTCTTCAACTAAGACTTTTTGCTTTCTTTTCTTCACATATTCTTCTTTTGACTCCCACTGTTCAAAAAATGAGTTAAATATTTGTCCATTCCCTTTTCCAAAAAACAAAATAGAATCATAACGCTTTTCAAAACTTGAATTCAGTTTTTTATTCCAACCAGAATAATTCCAAGCAATTGAATTTTTATAATTCTCAACTCCAAAAATATCATCAAGAATAAGCCTTAAATGGTTAACTACCCTCCAATCACAATGCACATAAATACTCCCATCTTCCGCCAACAAACTATGCATTAACTTTAACCGTTCGTACATCATTGATAAATAGCTGGATATACCTTTACCCCAAGTATCGCGGTAAGCAATTTCTTCGATAATGCTTTGCTTTTTTTCAGCAGTTTCACCACCAATTTCGATATTAAACCCAAAATCGGCACCCACAGCAAAGGGTGGGTCATTGTAAATCAGTTTTAATCCTCCGGCTGCTTCTATTTCCTGTCGCATTGGTCCATTGGCAAGCGAAGATAGGATGAGTTTATTATCGCCCCAGATTAATTTGTTCGTCCAACCTTTCAGTTGCCTACCGCGCATATCGGTTTCGAACATGGAAGTTTGTTGCTGTGTCGCCTCTTTGCGAGGCTCGTCGATATGCTCAATGCTGTGGAAAGGCAATGCAATATTGGTCACATCTTCTTTTCGTCCGTTCCAAAAAAGAAATACATCTTCCTCGTCGGTAAATAGTTTATAGATAAATTCTTTCGGGAGCTTCGCACCTGCTTTTATCAGGTCGATAATTTGGTTTTTTTCTTGTTCGGTCATTATTGTATGTTGTTTGTTTAATTTTTTTGGCTAAAGCCCCTATTCTATATTCATCATTTTTAAGAATGGGCTAAAGCCCAATCCAATTCATAAATTGCCTCCTGCTTTTGAATTGCCTCCTGCTTTAGCTGGAGGATGAAAAATAATTCATTCCATTTATTGGCTTTAGCCAAATTCTATCTTTTATTTTTTTTGCTAAAGCCCATTTTCTCTAAATTCCTCAAAGAATGGCCTCCCGCCTATTGCGGGATAAATGGCGCCCAATCCAATTTATGCCAAGTATTTATTTATCAAGACCTAACAGGTTTCAAAAACCTGTTAGGTGTATTTTAATTCAAAAACCCCACACACGTCTTTGAATGATTTTAAATCATTTTTTACCTTTTCCCATTTTTCCTGCATCACATAAACTGGCTTGTAGCTATACTTTTTTTGAGTGGCGTTTATATCGGCACACCAAGTTTGCAAGCGTTTTATTTTACGCACATCGTCCAAATCTTGTCGCCCTTTGGTTTCGAGAATGTAAAAAGTGTTTTCGCCTGTTTTTACGAAAAAGTCAGGATAATATTCGCGGATATTTCCATCTTCGGCTTGGTATTCTATTTTAAAGTTCACACCACCATCGCCCATCGTATTTTTGGCATACGAAATCACATCATCAAAGCGATTTTCCAAATAACCTGCTAACTCCAACTCAAAAGGATTGTCGCCAATGATTTTGTTAAATACCGATTTCTTAGGAATGATAAAAGCTTGATTTTCGGCTACTTTTGGTTTTGTTTGTTTGAGCGAAATGTAGTTTTTCACCTCCACCGTTCCTTTTTCCATGACCGTTAAATCGTCGATGGCTTTTTTAAACGAAGTTTTCAGAATTTCTTTGGGGTTAAGTTCCGACAAGTTGCGCATGGTTTGCGGGTCGGAAAGTGAAACTTCGATGGTGGTTTTGCCATCTTTGCTGAATAGATAGTATTTGATAAAACTCTCGACTTTCGGATAGAGAATATTAAAACCACTAACCAATCGGCTCTCTTTGAGTATAACCGATGTGAAAAAACCTATCACATGTCTGAAATCGGGTTGTGTATCTTTGAAAATGGTTTTATGAGAAAATTCACCATCAATATCATTGAAGATAATTTCCTTTAATTCGCTCGGATTAAATGTTTTATAATGTGCTTTCTTGTTATGAAGTTGTGCCGCGTCAATCAAATCTAAGTTTTTAAATTCGCGGTAAATGCGTGGACTTAATTGCGGAATTGGAATGTCCAACGCATCCAAATCTTTATTAGGATTTTCTTTATCCACTTCCACAAACAGAGGCGATTTGCTGCGCGTACCTTTGCCCATTGGGCTGTATTGAAATTCCACACCATCGGTTTTCAATCCTTCCACAAATTCGAGAAATGCGGTAGTTCCCACTACAACCAAATTTTCGGGTGTATCCAATGAATGCATTTTCCGCAATCCCCGACCAATAGTTTGTTCGGGTAAAATTTTCGAATCGGCACCGAACGGGCGAAGTCCAACAATGGTGGTAACGTTGCGCACATCCCAGCCTTCGCGAAGCATTAACACCAATACTACGGCTCTGTATTTCGATTGTGGATTGTCAATACTATCGGCAGCTTTCCGCAATATTTCCAATTCTTCCTTGTCTTTTTTATTCGTAGCGCTTTCTTTTATTTCCCCTGAATTATTGGTGTGGATAGTCAGAACTGCATTTTTCATTAATGGATAATTCATTTCCAAAAATGCGGATGCTTGGTCGGCTTCTTTGGTACTCATGGTCATAATAAAGAGGATAGGCGTTTTGTGATTTTTCATTTCCTCGTATTGCTGTTCCCATTCCAAATAGCCCAACTCCATAAAATCGCGGTAACGTTCCACAAAATCATTGCTTTCTTTTTCTTTGAGCTTTTGGCGCGATGATTCGTCGGGCAGTACAGGTGATTTCACCACATTGTACCTTATAGCTTCCACCAATGGAAAATCGCATATTGTTTGCACAAAAATTCCTCCATCGTTGTGTTTAGGTGTAGCTGTAAAATCGGTTTGCAGGCTTATTCCATTGCCGTTTTTCAACTTCATTTTATTGCTAATGTCTTCGATACTTTTGAACCAAGCCAACGAGCTATCGTGAATATGATGTGCTTCGTCGTTGAGTATTACAAGGTCTTTGAGTTTATCGCTTCGGAGTATTTTTCCTAAATCCAATCCTTTGGAAATATCGGCATCGGGTTTGGGTTTTACACCCAAAAAAGTGGTTTCAAAACTTTGTTCGGGTGTCTCGTTGAAAAATACACGATGGATGTTGGTGAGGAAAATATTGCCCGATTCAGTAATCGGTTTCAGTTCGTCCTGAACATGAAGGGTGAGTTGAAAGTCATTTTTCCAATCTTTGTCATCGTAGCCATTTTCGGGGATAAACGGTTCTTCGTAAAACATTTTCAATCCGCTGAAATCTTTCAATATGCGGTTGAGCACAATGATATTGGGGACAATCACCAAAAAGTTTTTAGATAGCGTACTATCTTTTTCGTAAAGTTTATGAAAATACGACCAAACAAGAGTTAGTGCCAATACTTTGGTCTTTCCAGCCCCTGTAGCCATTTTCACCACATAGCGTGTCCATGTTTCGTCGAACATACCGCTACTAACACGTTCGGATGAATCAAACTTTATCAATTCGTATTTGTCGTGCGCTTTTGCCACTTCGAACAAATAAATAATGGATTCTATAGCTTCGCGTTGAGAAAAGAAGAAACAGAATTTGGATTGTCCGATAAGATGTTCCTGATTGAACCAAAAGTTGAGCAGCGATTTTGAGGTTTCGGAAGCTCCATCGTAGCCTTTATCGCGCCAAGCGCTCACTGCTAATCGAATTTTGTAAACCAATGGAGGAAGCAGTTTTTCGTACTCGTTACGGTACAAGTCTAACTGAGTTTGCGAAGGAGCCCAGCGTTCGTTGGGTGAAAGAATACGAAAAGGATTGTGTAACAGCGAGTCGTTCATGGCGTTGGATTTGGGCGTCCCGCCATTATTCCGATAAGTTTTAAAAGTCCCGCTTTATAGATGCAAAAAAGCGTGAACTAAGTCTTATCCGCACCAGAGGTCGTAGGAAACCCACACAGAAATGATAAGTCAGAAGCCCACGCCGTTAGGCATGAGCATCTTGCTTATTACTCCATTTCTGTGTTCGCATTAAAGAAATTTCCTACGTTTCTGGTGCGCGAACAATAGCAGAATGCTATTTAATTAATATTTTTGAAATTGTAGAGACGCCATGCTTGGCGTCTGCATGCTTGGCGTCTCCATGAAAAAATTATTTTTTATTCAATAATTATTTTGTTTAAATAATGTTATATAATTTGCTACTAGTTGTTATTTTATAAAAATATTGTACCTTTGCATCAATTCGTGATTGCGAAGGTGGAGGGCTGGATGGCCCTTGAGAACCCCGGAAACGGGGTTTTTTCGTTTTATATTATGGTAGTTTCTTTACACCGTAACCTATTATTTGATTTTTATATTTGAAAATTTTCTGATTTACTAAAATTTTTAATATTTCATCGGCAAAGGTAATCTTTTCTTCCCGCAAATTCCAAATCTCGTGAAAAGCATATCGTCGCATGGAATGCGCAAGCAAATCGGCTAGTTGCAAACCGGCAATATTTGCCATTTTGTTTTTTACTTTTAATTCAACTGAAGTTATATTTTCTTTCAACTCATCCGATGTAAGATAATGTGTGCCATTTTCAATTAATTCTCGATATGATTTTTTTAAGCGCATATCTTCCTTACCACTTCTCGACTCAATCATAACATCACCTTTGGCATTTCGTAATTTTAAAAACAATCTGTATCTTTCAATTAATACTTCCTGACAATAATGATAAGGGTCGTATTTCCATGTGTTGTCGTAACTCTCGTTGTGCTCCAATTTATCCAGAACAACCGTTATAACCTGAAATTCCCATTTCGAAATTAATGAAAGTAGCTCATGATTAAATGCATTTTCAATACTTTTATTTTTAAGCACTGTAAAATCATTTTTCCTGTAAACCAACTCTTTACGATGTAAAATTACAGGTTCATCGGGGTGAGAATCAAAGTATTTTACTTTAAGCTTTTCAATATCCGGTTGAAAAACATCTTTTACATATTCTAAATCAAAAATAACTCCGGTTAAACTAAGAAATCTATGATCGGGATTTACAGAACTTTTCAAGTCAGGATTTCCAACTTCATCAATGTAGATACGATATTTCATTCAGTAAAAATATTTAATTAATATTTTTGAATTTGTAGAGACGCCATGCTTGGCGTCTCTATGCTTGGCGTCTGCATGCTTGGCGTCTCCATGAAAAAATTGTTTTTTATTCGATAATTATTTTGTTTTTATGTTTGTTTTGTAGATACGTGACATGCCGCGTCTCCACAGTTTATAGATTTCCAGCGTCAAAAGTAAAAAAAATAATCCGTTTAGCCAATACGATTTGGGGAATAATCAAAAGATAGGTGCTGTTATGTTGCCGAAGGTCTACAATCAATGTATTATTGCGATTCCCGACAAGCTTATCAGCATTTTTCTTTGTTTTACCTTTTTTGAATTTATTACAAACCTTATTGAACCAAATTATAACTTTAGTATGTAACGATTGTTTTACTTTTGCATCGCATAAATTCCAACAGAGATTTTACCCTTCGAACAACTTGAGTGGTAAATTAAATCAACTGACAATATACTATCAAAAAAGGAACATAACACTATTATGACAACAATTAAACTAACGCTTGCAGCCCTATTGCTTACTTTTCAATTTGCTTACTCGCAGCTCATTACACCATCAATTATACCCAATAAAACTCAAAAATTATTGATTGAACGCGGCTACGGCATGTTTGTCCATTTTGGTGTTAATACCTTTTCAAATCTCGAATGGTCGGACGGAAAAACTCCGGCTTCGCTCTACAATCCCACCAATTTGGATTGCGACCAATGGGTGCGCGTAGCCAAAGAGGCTGGTTTTAGATATGTGTTACTCATTACAAAGCATCATGATGGTTTTTGTTTATGGGATAGTAAATATACCGAATACGATGTGGCTTCGTCGCCCGTAAAGACCGATGTGGTGGCCGAAGTTTCAAAAGCTTGTAAAAAGTATGGTTTGCAATTTGGTGTTTATTATTCGCTTTGGGACCGTAATCAACCTTCGTACAAAGACCCCGATAAATCGAAATATGTGGATTATATGACTCATCAACTCACAGAGCTGTTGACCAATTACGGCTCGGTTTGTGAACTTTGGTTTGATGGCGGTTGGGATAGAAAAGTAGCAGATTGGGACTTGGACAGACTTTACAAACACATAAAAAAGCTTCAGCCTCATTGCGCTGTGGGTGTAAATCACACCATTGCGATAGAGCCTGGCAGTCGGAAATTTGCGTTGCCCGATTCCATGGTTGTGGACAACAAATACACTTTTCATTATTTTCCGGGCGACTTCCGTTTGTGGGATCCTAAAATTGCACACAAAGCTGACAAAAAACAATATCTAAACAACGGTCAATCGTATTACATGCCTTTTGAACATACTATATGCCTAAGCAATAGGTGGAATTGGTTTCAGAAAAAGGAGTTGATTCCTGTACGGGATTTAGACGAATTGGAAGAATTATTTTATTGGTGTACAGATAACGATAATACGCTTGTAGTGAATATTCCGCCCGACCAAACCGGACGCATTCGCGAACACGAAGCAAATTCCATAATTGCATTAGGCAAACGACTTAATATAAAGAAAAACAAACCTTTGCCTCGAAATGGAACGTTTATTTCGATTAATTCTCCTGTCAATGCTAGTTCGGTTAAGAACAACAACAATTCGAAATTTGGTGCCCAATTGGCTGTGGACGGAGGTATGCAAACGCACTGGGCTGCTACCGATACACTCGCCGAATTAGAAATTAGCTTGGACGAAAAGCAACCGTTTAATAAAATTTCAATTTTTGAATATCCAGATATAATTCAATCAAAAGATCAGTTTTCAACTTATCGCACCAACCGAATTCAGGCCTATTGTATTGATATTTGGAAGGAAAATGCTTGGAAAACAATCTACATGAGTGAACAAACCATGGGCGATTGCAAAGTCATACATTTTCCAGCAACTTATACAGCCTCCAAACTTAAATTCAAAGTGCTCAAAGCAACTGCACCACCTTCGATTACGGAGTTAAATGTGATTTTTAAGCAATAACATTCGTGTCTTTTTTTTCTTTGCTAAATAAAATTGTATATTTGCATATTCGAAAATCAACGAACTATGGCAAAGAAAATTCCTTACGGCATTAGTGATTATGCAGAGATAATTAAAAGCAATTTTTATTATGTTGATAAAACGCGTTTTATCGAACAAGTAGAAGCTGCTCCCCGTTTTTTATTCCTTATTCGCCCACGCAGATTTGGTAAGTCGCTGTGGTTGAATACTATGAAAGCGTATTATGATGTAAATGAGGCATCGAATTTCGATTTGCTTTTTGGCGAAACTTATATCGGTCAACATCCTACCGAAGAGAAAAACAAGTATTTGATTCTTAATTTTAATTTCTCGGGCGTAAATCCAGATTTGGCGAAATTAGAATCGTCATTTGAGGAGCATTGTAGTAAATCTTTTGATGATTTCAATGCCTCATACCGCTCAATATTAGGCGAAGAATATATTTCTGGCTATCCGAAAGGTGACTTTGCAGAGTCAAAAATTGAATATATTACAGATAGTTGTAAGCGAAAAAACTTATCCATTTACTTATTTATTGACGAATACGATAATTTT
>JFJP01027296.1_pt1 | contig 23929 bp, 14 predicted proteins | sample 431651 | NCBI WGS metagenome assembly JFJP01 (sample SAMN02602958, study PRJNA72255) | Microbial mat metagenome, whole genome shotgun sequencing project. | biome: fresh water; feature: sink hole; material: water; isolation source: purple microbial (photo- and chemosynthetic) mats found in...
ACAATTGAGACAATTACTCAAAAATTTATGAGAAATGAATTTAAAATTGTAATAGAAATGACGAAAGAATTGATTCAAATAATAATTGATAATATTATCGAAAATAACAGCTATATTTCAACAGGTTTATTCCTATATTTTTTATATATTAATCTGAAATTTTTTGAAAAGAACTGGATTTCCAAGGGAAATTATACCTTTGTAAACAAAGAAACTTGATTTCTGACTCATTTCTTTTGAAAGATCTTGATAAAACCATTAAATCTGATGCTTTTAATCGCGTAGAAGCTGAGAAAAGTCTTCGGGTTTTTTATTCATTACTTTTTTCTTTAGATTCACAAGTAGAATTCATTAAAAAACAATAAGAAAATTAAATAAATATTAATAGGATTTTTCTTTGCAATATGGAGAATGTCTCAAATCACTTCAAGAATTTTTATTTAAAATCTAAAAAATTCTCATAATATTCACATAAAAGCAAAGGACAATGTTTTTTGACTTCGTTAATGCTTTTAAAATTGGGTTTAATGATTTTTTCTTCTCCTAAAACATTTTCCCATTCTATTTGGAAAAACATATTTTTCAATTCGTGCTGATTCCCTCCTAAATCATTCATCCATATATGATTAATTATTTTTTTTGGAACTGCTGTTTTAAAATCACCAGTAATCTCTTCGAATTTATTCTTTAAGGACAATTTTCTTCTTATGATTTTGCTTTTTCTAAAATTTTTTTTTTCTGCGATTTTCAATGGTTTTGAGATTTTCTTTGATTTTTCTCTAAAAATTGGGGTTTTTTGAACAATTTTTTCAATTTTTATTGGTTTTTGTCGGGCCTTTGTTTTTCTATCAGGATTTTTTGCTTGTTTTTCAAAAGCATTGATCATTTCTTTGGCATAAAGAAAGTTTCTTTTCGGCTCCCATGTATTTTCATCACTGGAATACCCCTTCCATTTGACAAAATAATACTTTTTTCTTCTTATATATTTCATGGCGATGATTTTTTCTATTTCAAAGAGTGTTTTATTCATATTTTGATAAAAAAACAATGATTTAATTTTTTTTTTTAACAAATATAATTAAATTAACAATTCTTTAATAAAACATTATGATTGGTATGTAGTCAAAATCAATAAAAAAAAGAAAAGAAACTAAAAGCGTTATTTTCTTATAATTAGATATTTAGTTCATAAATCAATGGTCTCAGCACAGTACAGTAATATTCCACATTAACTCCCTCTTCACAAGAGTGAGAATAGTTGAATTTATCAAAATTCTTTAGTATTTCCTCTTTACTTTGCAAAATTTTATTCAAAATTTCGTGAAATTTCACCAGCATTTTCAAAAACTGTGCATCCTTTTCGCAAAAATAATATTTTTTCTTTAAATCCTCATAGATGGAGTGATTGATTTCTCGAATGAAATGCTTCATTTCTTTCAAAACAACTCTATAGAAAGTTTTATTATCAAAGAATTCTCCATATAATGCATTATTAACCTTTTCATCCATTGTGATTTCTTTGTATAAAGCTGAATTATTTTTCAAATTCTTCACGATTTCTTTATAATCATTTAAAGCATTCTGATAAATCTGGAAAAAATCGACATAAAAATCTTTAAAGTCTTTGCTTTTTGTGAAATCTTCCCATTTTTCAAGGCGAAAAACGTTCTTTCTTTCTTTGAAAATTATCAAAAGTTTTTGAATATGTAGCAAAAAACTTTTATGCAACAACAAATTCAATTTATTAGTTTCTTTTTCACTAAAAGCTTCCGAAGTAGATTGAATTTCTTTCTTCAATTTATTCATGAATTTCACATAAATCAGATGTCCATTGAAAATCTCTTTATATTCCGAAAGATATTCATTATTATTCACTCCATCTATCAAATCTTGGCAGCTATGAGGTCTTTGGAACAAATTTTTTTTTCTTTCCTTCAAAGTTTCTTCATATTTTTCAGCAAAAATCTTCTTGAAATGCGCAATATCATGCTGATTTTCTTCAGAAGTTGTTCTCAGAGTCTTTTCGTCCTCTTGGAAAATTTCCTCATTATTTTCTTCGAAATTTCTCAGGTTTTCAGTTTCTGCTTTGCTTTGCGAATCTCCTTTTTGTTCATGAGTCATACATACTTCATAGACCTCATTTTCATCAAATTGAACCCACCATTGTTTTTTAAGTTCCAAAGCCTCTTCAATTCCCATTCTTTCATTCTCATCAATGACAAGACATCTCTCAATGAAATGTCTCAAATTTTGATTCATTTCCTGAGGAAGCTCAATTCTCCTTGAATAAATTGCATAGCGTAATTCCTCATGACTATCACAAAGCCAAGGCACTTCTCCAAACAAAAGCTCATAAATGCTGGCTCCCAATGACCAAAAATCAGTTTTCTCATTATAAGACACTCTTTGAAGACATTGAGGTGACATATATAAAGGAGTACCGATTAAAAAGTTTTCAAGAGGTTCTATATTGCAATTAATTTGTCTTGCAAAACCAAAATCCCCTAATTTATAAATTCCTTGATGGAAGAAAATGTTTGCTGGTTTAATGTCTCTATGCATAATACCATTGCTCGAGAGTTCGGAGAGGGCTTCAAGGATATCAGCTAAGATGATTAAGACCTGTTGCTCTGAAAGACGTTGGGTTTGCAGATAAGTGGACAGGTCGCCTCCATCACAGTACTCTTGGATTATATAGATGTTATTCACTGTATTTACCACATTGAGCACTTTCACAATATTTTGATGGGACAAGTGAGTCATTATATTGGTCTCTTGTTGGATCATTTTAAAACAATATGGGTTTTGAACCAATTTTCGATCAATTACTTTGATTGCCACAGGACAATTTGTGGTTGTGTCGAGCCCTTTGAAAACCTGACTATAGGAACCTTCCCCTACAAGAGCTTCAATGTTATAATAATAATTTTGGATATGTTTTTCGTGGATCATTGTTGTGTTTTGGACTTGATTTACAGGAATGAGGTCTGATAAAGAGGATGAAGAAATTCGAAGCATGCTGAGACTGACGATTTAAATAAAAAAAAATTATGATGAAATTAGTTATTTCAGGAAATATTTCGCCTTTATAAAATTTTCTTAATAAATTTATTGATTCTTTGGCGTTTTTTTAATTTTGAAGATCCTACAAACTCTTTTTTTGTTTTGATAATGTTGCTTTTCTTAATAAAACCAAACTTTTTGTTTTTTACTTCGAATACAAAAATAAAAACAACTCCCACAATTTATTACATGAATTTTTTTTTTCTTTCTTATTATTAAATTTGCAAAGTTTTAAATCACTTTTTAAAATAAAAAATAATTAACAAATGACTAAAAGAGTTGGTGTATATGAATTGGGAAAAGTTTTAGGAGAAGGTTCATTTGGAAAGTATTTTATCTTCTTTTTTGATTAAATCATTTCTATTTTTTTTATGAATTAGAGTGAGGATGGCCACAAACACGAAAACTCATCAAAATTTTGCAATGAAGGTATTTTTTTACCTCAAACGAAAAGACATTTATTGAGTTTTTTTATTATTTAGTTAATAGAAAAGGAGAAAATAAAGCGAGAAGATTTGATTGAAAGTTTGAAGAAAGAGATATCGATTCTAATGATGATCGATCATCCGAATATCGTGAAATTAATAGAAGTGTTAGCCTCTAAAACTAAAATTTATTTGGTTCTCGAATATATTGAAGGTGGTGAATTATGGAATAAGATCAGTAATATTCTTTAATTTCCTCTCAATAAACAATAAAAATTAGAGGAAAAGAGTAAAATTGAAGAGGAAGAATTAAGAAAAATTTTCAGACAAATAATTCGGGCTCTTGATTATTGCAAAATCAAGAATATTGCTCATCGAGACTTAAAACCAGAGAACATTTTATTAAATAATGCAGGTGTTGTTAAAGTATCGGATTTTGGACTTTCTTCTCTTTATCGGGACCCTTCAAACCTCACTCAATTACTTCACACGACCTGTGGAACCATCAATTATTTGGCTCCTGAAGTTCTATAGAACAATAAATTTTTTTTTGAAAATAAATAAAATTACAAGGTTATACAAAATCTGGGTTATGATGGACATATGGCTGATGTTTGGTCTTTGGGTGTTATAATATATTTTTGTGCATCAGGAAGTCCATTTTTTAACAAATAAACATGAACTTATCATAATTTCTATAAATTAATTTAGTGCTTCCATTTGAAGATGAAAATGTTGGGAAATTATTAGAAAAAATAGTGGCTGGCAGTTATGAAATGCCAAAACAATTTTCGAAAAACCTGAAAGATCTCATCAAAGGAATTTTAAACACGAACCCGAAGAAAAGAACCACACTTATAGAGATAAAATCTCATCCATGGTTTCTCGAGTTCTTCAAATTATTGAATTTGACAAAATAATTGATAATTTTTCTTTATTACTTAGAAACATATCATCAGAAGAATTGAAATGGCTTGGAGATCAAGAGGAGAAATTTCAAGTCAAAGACTCAAAAGTGGGAATTGCTGTTAATTTCGAGGATTATGTTGAGCAAGATTTGCTCCTAAATGAAGAAGGGATACTTGCGATATCACCAAAACATTTCATGGAAAAAAAAGACATCAATCAATTTAATTTGAATTTAAATCCTTCCTGTTCCGAACTTGCTCCAAAACAGTTAACAATTTAAAACAAAAAATAATTGAATTTTTTCAATTCAGTTTAAATGCTTTTGAATTGATGAACTTTCTGTCTGCATGCTTAATAAACCGTATTTTTGACGTAGAACTCAATAAGGATTTACAAGACACGGTAACTCCTTTGAAATTGCAAAAGGAATTGACAACCAATGTTGAAAAGAAGAATAATGAAGTCTCAAAAAAAATTGAAATTTGCCAACAATTCACTGTCACCAAGAACCTAAAAGAAATCTATGATACTGTAAATCTTTAATAAGAGAGTATTTTTAAATGAATTTTTTTCAAAAGCTAATGAAGGCGTTTAAGGAGACTCAACCCACTGATGTGACATTGCAAGATCCTGAATCTGGATTAAAAGTAAAGATACTTTAGTTTTCTTTAGTAATCTTTAAATTTAAATAGCTTGTTGCGAATTATAAAGATAAAAATAATGGTGTGGGTGTTTTATGTGAGATTTATTATTTGGCTGAAAATTTACATTTAGTGCATTTTAGCAAATTGGAGGTTTTTTATATTTTTTTAATTTTTAGTATTATATTTAAATAAAAAGGGTCCATTGAAGGCTTATTTAAAAGTTTATCAAAGAATTTTCAAAAAACTACCTTCTAGTTTTTTTCAATAAATTTTTCATTTTTCTTTTTAATCACAAAAAATCCTCCTCCTTCTTTAAGTTAAAATTATTGTTTCAAAATAAATCTATCTAATTAAAAAAAAATATCTTCTCATTTTCTTAATTTGAAATAAACACATTGATTACCAAAATTAATGAAGTTCGCATAATTATTATATTTATTTTCTTAACAAAAAAATAACTTCGATGGAATTGAATTATGACATCGAGAAACAAATAGGAAATCTTCTAATAACCACAAAGGTTCTTGGTCGAGGCTCATCTGGTGAGGTGAAGCTTGGCAAAAATTGTTTAAATCAAGAGCTTTACGCAGTAAAAATAATAACTCGTCCACAAGGTTCATCCAAAGAAATTCTGGATGATGACATGCTTCGTGAAATCACAATTCTTCGAAACCTCTCTCATGAAAACATTGTAAAAATCCACGATGTATTCCCCTCTCAGAAATATATTTATATGGTTTTTGAATATTGCAATGGTAAATCTTTAAGTGAATATCTACTTGAAAATAATGGAAAATTGCATTTAGAAGACATTATAGGTTTTTTGAATCAAATTTGTAATGCTTTTGAAATTTTATCCAAAAAAAATATCATGCATCGTGATATAAAGCCTGAAAATATAATGTTTCATAACGGAATCATAAAGATAGTTGATTTCGGCTATGCACGCATTATGGAGAAAAGTGACCCTTCTTCTTATACATTATTAGGCACTCCTGCATATATGTGTCCACAAATCCTTCAAAACCAGCATTATTCTTATAAATGTGATATTTGGTCAGCTGGTGTTATTTTATTCAAAATGCTGACTGGTCAACATCCTTTTATCCCGATTTTGGAAATAAAAGAACTCAGAGAATTGAATTCTTATCGAATTTTGGATATGATAATGAAATCAAAGGTTAAATGGGATAAATTGAATGAAATAAAGATCCCTTGGATCAAGGATTTGGTTTCTAAAATGCTTGAAATAGAAGAAAAAGATCGGTTTAATTGGAAACAAGTCATAGAAGTCAAGAATTTATGCTTACAATATATAGGGAAAATCACAGTGAATTTCTTGAAAAATTCAGTGACTGAAAGAAAAATTGATGATAAAATGATCATGGAAAATGAAAATGAAGATTCTCAAACAGTTTTTTTGGTTAATTTCTTGAACTATGAGCGAAAAAGTGCGAAAAGTTTTGAGAAAATAGCGAAATTATTCTATAATCTGGGGAAGAACAAATGCATTCAGGTTGATGAGAGCATTGGGATGATTTTATTTTATCTTTTATGTCAAATGCCGAATCTTTTATTGAAAAAAGTGCTCATTCTAATGAGCAATCAATCAATTTTGAAATTTTCTTTAATTGAGCAAAATATTTCCGATTTAATAAATTTAGAAGAATGCACAAAGAGTGAAAAATTTCTAAAATTACGACAAGATACTGAAGCTGATTTGAAGAAATTAGAGGAAATTAGCAAAGAATTAGAAGGGAAGATCATTAGAGCTTTACAAAAGAAAAATAACAAAATACATTATATACAAAACTTTTTAGAACATCTTGATAAAGGGAGTTTTCATATATTGGAGTTCGTGAAAACAACCTTAAGAGAAACTGTCATACATTTTATTGAATATTATAAAAAAGATATAAATTCAGTTAATTTTGAATGTTTGATTACTTTTAGATTGCTGCAAATCACCAATAATTACTCAGAAGTTTTCAAATGGGATTGTGTGAAGAAAAAAGAGGGTATGGATTTTGATACGTATTTTGAAAGCTTGAAAACGATTAAAAAACCTGAATTGATTAAAATTATCATGGATCATTAAAAAATGAAAAATTTTTTAGAAGGTATTTTATAATTAAAAAAAATTTTTTACAAAGGATTCTTTCTACTCAAAAAAAATATTACAAGGCTTCAAACATTTGCACTGAACAAAAATTTAAAAAAATCAAATATTAAAAAAAAACTATAATTTGTTTTCTCACACGTAATTTTATAACAAATAATCAATAAATATTTAAATCAATAATAATTTTATATAAAAATTTCTTAAATTATGAATAATTCTGATCCTTTACTGAAATTCCAAACGTTTGATTTTTTTGGAAATCCGCAGTTTATTTCATATTTCGAAGGACTTTACCCCACACCGACACTTCAACAACAGGAAAAAATCAAAAGAAAATGGTACAAAAACAAAATCGATCCAGAGTTTGACATAGAGTTTGATAAAACCGAATTCAAATCCAATGACTTTGAAGAGGAAAAAAAACCATTTAATAATCCATTTATTGGAGAAAAAAAACAAAATAGTCAATTTGAAGAGGAAAAAAAGACAAATAACGATGTTCCAAACCAAGCAATAAACACTCCAAAGTTGCCTTTTATGCAAAACACTCTATTTGCTCTGGAAGCATATCTGAAATTTTCTTTTATGATAAGTTTTCTTGGCTTTAAAATTTTGGCAAATTATTTAGGTATCACAATTTCTATTCTTGCCTTGCTTCGACAAGGCAAAATGCCAAAATTAACGAAAGAATATGGTCGAAAAATCATTTTTAGTGAACATTTTCATAATTTGTTCTATTTTGCGCTTTTTCTCTTTTATGGTGATTTCCTGAATTTCTTCTATTTTCTCCCTATGATGATACATTGTTGGATTGGTCTTTGCAATTACGCATTCATAACGAAAGGAAAAATTTATCTTGCTTGTCAAAAACAGGTGGATAAAACACGTTTAATTGAAAATCACCTGATAATACTTAAGCAAAAATTTGAAATATTTCTATTGCTTTGGTTTATCATCAAATTGTTCACAATGCATTTTAGCGCGACTTTAATATTGATATATGGAGGCTATATAAGATCCAAATATCATTTAAATGAAAATATGAAAAAGGCTTTCGGAGAAATCGATTCATGGATCAGAGGGTATATTGAGACCCCTAAAGTCCCAAGATTTGTCAAAAGAATTTATGATCAGTTTGTCAGGTTGTGCGCTTATGCTGTTCGAATTAATTAGTTCAAATTTTTGATTTTAAAATAAAATTCTATATAATTTTGACTCTTTAAAAAAACTCAATAACTCAATGTAAAATTTTACAAAATATTTATTGATTCATAAAACTCCAATTACTTATAATTATAAATTGAAACAATATACAAAATAAAGCATTTGTTTTTATCATGGAAAGCAAACCTCCTTTACAGTCACTTCTCAAACGAGAAAATTTGAGACGAACTTCAAGTTTTTTTTGAATTTTTTTTCTTTTTTCCATAACAATAATTCAACAAAAAATATAAAAACTGATCATAGATTTAAATGAAGCGACGAATTCCCGATCTTTTTCAGAGCCTCAAAAAGATTATTTTTCAGGTTCAATGTTTATTAATGTAAATTCAAATATTTTTTTAAAAAACTACAGTAATATGCTCTTAATTTAGGATCTTTGGAAAAAGGTTTTGAGGAATAGCCAAGCAGATAAAAGATATCTAGTGGGTTCAACAATCAGAGAAGAGGAAGATAGCCAAGTATCTCGTGAGCTATCATATTTTTCTAATATCAGTGATGATATACATAAATTATTGGTATATATAAATAAAGAAAATAAATTATTGAACAATATTTATTTCATTATATATTTATAGCAAAGCACTGGTAATAGCTTTCTTCATGCCAGGACAAATAGCGAAGGATCGAATGGTTTCACTGATCCTAAACCTCTGGATTTATCTTTTATAAATTCATTGAAGTTGGAGAAGATTATCAGTGGTGAGAAAAATCCAGATATTTCAAATAAAGATGTCCAAAAATCTAAAAAAAATGATACAATTGAGGAGAAAATTCCTGAAACTAATAAAAAAAATGATTCCTTTTTTAATAAAGATGGTAATTACAAATTTCTAAAAAATTTGGGAATTTTTTTTTAAGTTTTGAACTTTCTAACGAAAAATTTGGGGAATATTCCTGCAGTTCGAATGATCAATGGTCAAAGAAATCAAAATCAAAATCAAACAATCCAAATACAAAAAAATCAAAATCAAAATCAAATAATTCAAAGCAAAGACAATAATAATATTTTCACTCAAATGAGTATTATTTGTTGAAAGCGATAAAAAAAATGTTATTTTTTATAAAGATACTGATTATAGTTCAACTAAGGCGAAAAATGCCAAACATATGGCAAGGGATCAACAAGGCTCCAGATTGTTGCAAACATGGATTTCGCTGAACAATCAAAAAATAATTGACGAGATTTTTTTGAATGTAAAAAAACAAAAATTTTATTATTTAACAAAAGAATAATTCTATAAATTTTTTATTTTTTTATAGATCAAAAGCGATTTTATCGAATTAATGATAGACCCTTTCGGCAATTATCTTTGTCAAAGGATATTAGAACTAATTCAAATCGAAGATGCTAATTATGTAGCAACCAAAATAGCAGATAAAATTGTGTTGATTTCACATAATCAGCACGGAACGCGATCAGTTCAAAAATTAATTGAAATCATAAAAAGAAAAGAAAAGATAGAATTGTTAGGGGATTCTTTAAAATTAGATGTCATTAATCTTGCTAAAGTAAGAAAGCTTCTTATTTAAAATTATATTGTGCAACATTAAAGGACCCAAATGGAAATCATGTGATTCAAAAATGTTTAACATACTGGAATCCTGAACAAACTCAATTTATATATGAATCTATTATGATAAAATGCGTGGATCTTTGTTGCAATGAAATAGGTTTTTTTCTTCGAATAAAAATTTGTGAAAATATAGAATAAAGGATGCAGAGTGATTCAAAAATGTCTTGAAAGAGGCACACATTATCAAAAATTAGATTTAATTACATTGATTGTCGGAAACTCACTCTCTTTAATTACAAATCAATATGGAAACTATGTGGTATATTATCGAACGAAATCTTAAATATTTGTTTATATTTTAGATTTTGCGCATTTTAGAATTAAAAGACAAAGATATGCAGCCTTTTAAAAAAGATATTGCAGATATAGTGAGTGATTGTGATGAAGTACTCCCTTTTATTATGCAGAAATTCGCTTCGAAAGTCATAGAAAAAGTATTTTTTAAAAGAAATTAGCCATCTAATATTTTTTTTAAAGTGTTTAGAATTGAGGGACTATAATTTTGAGCAGAAAATTGTTTCACTTTTGCTTGACGATAAGGTCCTTCCTTATTTGATATCAGACCAATATGCAAATTATGTGGTTCAATCTGCTTTAAATACCTGCTCAGAACCCAGCAAAGAAAAAATCATTCACGTTTTTTTATAAAATCTTTCGAAACAAAATAAATATTGATTAAATTTTAAAGAAACTGCTTCAAAACTCAAAATTTATAAGAGCCAATGAATTCGGAAATATGATATACCAAAAACTATCCAATAATTTTCCTATTCTTAATTTAGGGGACGTTGGATTTCCTCAAAATAATAATAAATCCAATGCTTACCCTTTAAATAATGATAGCACAAGTGGTCTCTCGAAAAATAAAGACTCCCCTAAAAAAGAAAATGAACAACAAAGCTCTTTTTACAAGATCAAGAAAAATACTTTCAAAAAACTAATTTAAAATTTATATTTATAAAATTATTAAGGTATTTTTTAAATATATAAAATTTAATGCAAATTAACTCAATAAAAAAATCAGAAAAATTTAAATTTATTTTCAAAAAAAAATTTCAAATAAAATATACAAAGAATATTGATTTTTAAAAATTAAATTTTCAATTTTCAAAACAAAAAATTAAAAAAAACTTTTAATTTTTTTTTTTTGTAATATTTTAAATTTAATTTAATGTGGTTAATTTTTTTTTATTAGTTTTATTCATTTTCGCAAATGAAAAAAGCAACTCCTGAAGTAATTCTATCATTTAATATTCCTACTACTGGCATCTTAATCTTTGTAAGCAATTTCTCTCTATTTCCCGAGAAAAACAAAGGGAAAACCTAAAAAAAAAAAAAAAAATGTTTAAACCATCATATTATTTTTTTAATAAACCCCTAAACTATTAGCAGAATAAGGCTCATTTTCTACTTCACTAACCCAAGCTAAATACCCTATTGGTAAATTCATGAATTCAGGTAAATTATTCGGAGGATCAATAAGTTTAGCCCCATCAAACCCGCATCCTTGTAATAACAGTCCTTTTACCTAAAATAATAAAACAGTATAAAACAACAAACAAAAATTTTAAAAGAAATTCATTCACTTTAAAAAACAACGCATTTTTATTCATTCTTTCTTGTTCAAATGTCGTCACAAGCTTCATATCATTGATCGGACACAAGATTTTCCTAGCAGTTTTCTGTCTCAACGCATTCAAAAAGATCTCCGGATGGAACAAATCTCCCAAATTCAACTCGTTATTAAGCAAATTGCCCCCATCCATCATTTTTACCCATTTCTTCAATTGCATAATTTTTTTACAAAACGCCTTTAACCAGCTCGTCGGAATCCCGGGTCCTTCCCAAAATCCACTCCATTTATTCGGTACATTTGCCAATAATAATTCCATACCCTCATTCTGTATATCAGAAGTCAATAACCCTGTTCCAAACAAGACTTTATGAATACCTTCAATACTTTCTTCAATTTTCTCGACCATATGAAAAGCAGAACTAGCTTCCGAATAGACAAAAGCTTCTAAAGGATCATTAGAATTCATTAAACTTGGCTTGATTTTCGGTAAACCACCCTCTTGTATTTGTTTATGAAGGGCTTTCCACATATTAATGATGGGCTTTAACAGAGTCCCCCATCTTTCTTTATCGAATTTCAGGTTTTCTGAACTTACTCTGGCCAGAATCTTCAAAGAATGAATGATTTGTTGAGTGTTATATCTCTGAACTGCCTTATCGATATTATTCGGCAATCCGAACAAACTAGGGTTATCATTATCATTCAATTTATTGATAAGAATTGTATATTCTTTCAAACTCTTTGAATTAGGCACACTAATCCCTATACTGAGTTTTTTATTATTAAAGAGAATTTCATTGCAGAAATATAGATCCATATAAGCTCTTAAAACCCTCAAATCGAATTCATTATCTATTCTTCCCCCATAGATCGCATTTTCAAAAAGCCCATATAAAGTAGCCCATTGTATATTAGTTTCTGAGCCTTCTTTCAGCAAATTCTCAATAATTGATGTCCCGGCTTTGAAATCCCCATAAGAAAACTCATAGAATTTCGACCAGCCTTGGGGAATATATGTTCTTCTTTCCTGAAGCAAACCATGGAACCAAGCCAAAAGGAAAAGCAATTGAGCTCTCACCTGTGAACCTTGCTCGAAAAACGCTGGAGACCAACCTGAATAAATTCTTTGCAAGTTTTTCTTCAGTCCTGGAGGTGCTTCATAAGTTATTTTGGAACAGGATTCTAATAAAATGGCAGGGAATTTCGGATGAGGTTCTGCGGTAAGCCATAATTTGAAATTCTGATGAAGATTTTGAGCTTTGAGTTCTTTTTCAAGTAAAGGGAGAAAGGAAGTGACTAGATGCAAGTTTTTAAAACAAAGCCATTTCCCAGTTTTTGCAGCATCTTTTAACATTTGTAAAGCTAAATCGTTTTGATTACCACCCATAGACAATTGTTGGAAGTTTTCTCTTCCTATTTCTCTTTCAGCAAATTCCTCCAGTTCTTTGGAAGGATCAGACCCTTGACTTGTGATAAAAAGAATAGGGATTTCTGCAGTAGGTTCTTCTTTTAAAATTGATTTAAACGACCATACAAGACCTGTTATACTCGACAATCCCAAGGCTTCAGCCACAAATCCATTCAAAGCACTTTCTACTCTATCAGGTCTGAAGGTTTGTATCAAAAGAACCCTTTGAAAACCTGTTAATTTAGTTTTTTGTTGTCCAGGGAAGTTCTTTTCACAATCATTACTGACAAACCAATTGCCCCATTCTTTATCATTTAAAGAGATACTATGTAATAAATTCGGGAAAATGCTAGCAAATTGCTGGAAATTCTCTTTACGGTCTTGTGGAGCCCATGAAGGTAATTCCTGAGCTGTGGTTATTTGTATTAAAGAGTTACCAAGGAAAAGATCCCATTCATTTGTTTCAAAAAGCTCTGGTCTGATTCCTTTAATCATATGCAGGCCAAGCATAAGACGATCTGCTTTGAAAAGCGAGGCTCCGATGATATTATATACATTCTTCATGAGATTATCTGCTGCGTAATTCAATTTCTGTTGCTGATTCTCGAGATCTATCTCAATATCGAGTGATTTATTAAAAAGCTTGATATAGAGTTTCAAGCTAAAACGATACATATTATCAGCTTTCTGCAAATCATTGATTAACATATATAATAAAGCTCCTTTCACAGCCAATCCCCTATAGACATTTCTTTGTTCATCAAGACTTTCTTGTAATTCTGACGACTCTTTCAAACTTTTTTCTATAATTTTGCTCTTTTCTTTGGTTTGATTCAAGCTTTCTATCAAGGAATTATTTTCTAATATATTCCCAGAAGATGTAGCCAATTCTTCTAATAAAACCTTTTCTAATTCAGCTAGTTGAATCTTCAGATTTTCTTCATTGTTCAACAATTCAGTTTTTTTCTTCTCTAACTCAGGTTGCTCATGATTTATGATTAAACTCAGCAATTTTCCTTCTAATCCCGAACGAGTGACTGTGAAGTTTATCACACTTAATAGTCCTTTTGAATTCGCTTGGATATCAATATAAGAGTTTCTTGTGCTTAAAAAAAGTCTGAAATTTGGATTATAATCTATAGGTTTTTCACCAATATTCACCACCCAACGAGGTCCTTGATGGGCTAATTCCTTGCGAAGTATAGGAAATAGTATCGGTTCTATGAAATCAAGCTCTTGAATTACAAGGATCTTACCAAATCTTACCGCTAATTCTAATTGATTTGTGAATTTCTGATCTTGTTGGTTCAAAATCTCAATAGAATTATCTGGATTCTTACCCGAAAGATGCCTTTTTAGCCATTCAGAAGCCTGGATGTTGGGGTCTATAATCAAAGGGATCTTCATAGTATTGAATATTATAAGGGAATTCTCTACAGAAAGACTATCTCCAGGTAAGCCTTCAGCTTTTAATTCAAGAATCTGGCTTTCTGAGCTCATAAACTTTAGGAATTCAAAAGCAGCACTTTTCATAAATCCTTTCCAATCTTTCATTTCTCTTTCTCGCACATTCTCATCAGCGTCTGATAAATAGATCATAAAGCCGGAAGCCAATAAACTGTCCATTGGCAAGGATTTCAGTTGAGACTCGATGATTTTCACTTGAGATTTCCATCGGATTTCTTCATCACCTAATTTCCCAAGTAATTTCATTGCAATATCAAGTTTTTCTACGGCTTTTTTTAAATTGCTCTTCAGAATCTCAGCTTCTGAAGTTCTCGCAGAAAATTCATCTTTTAAAAGCGAAACTTTCCCGTCTAATTCCTTCAAATGCGTTTCACATTGCATTAATCTATCCTTTTGGGCTTGTAATTTCTTCACAACTTTTGTTAATTCATCTTCTAAAGGCCGAATTTTCTCCAAAACTATTGAATATTTCATGATAGCCGTGACCCAATCAGCCAAAGGCCCTGCTGCGAGGGATGCTCGATAAATCACATGTCTTTCAAATGAATGTCCTTTTTCCTTCAATAATTTATCAACTTCTTTCCTATTTTCTACAGTAATCACTCTTGGATCAAAATCCAGAATACTATCAATAATAGATCTATTTGATAAGAATTTCTTCATTGAGTTCCAAGAAGCATCGAAAATCCCAAATATCCTTAAAACAGCATTCAAAACATCATGAATTGCTTCAGGAGGCATTTTCAAAGACTTCAGCTCATCAAGATTCGATTTCTGAATGCCTCCAACAGCTTTTTTGGCTTCTTCGACCACAGGACCAATATCTTTGAGTTCAGCTTCTATCGAAGTCTTTGTTATTTTGATTTTGGCTTCTTCTTCTTGCAAATTCCTTTGCAATTGCTCAGTTTCCTGCTTTCTTTCAGCAGCTTTCTCCATCGCTGAAGTGATATTCTTTAAGGCTTCATCAGCTTCTTTTTGTTTAACAGCCAATGCTTTTTTATCTTCTTGAGCTTCACGAGACAATTGATCAACTAAATCCTTTGCTTCATTCAATTTATTCAAGCCTGAAGTCAAATGCGTGGTTTGAGAGCCTCTACTATTGATTTTCCCTTCAATAACTCGTTTATAAGTCTCTAATAAAGAGAACAAATGACGAGGACTTGCTGATTTTTGGATGAAATTTCGATGTAAAGTCAAGAAAAAACTGAATAGATCTTCTTTTTCTTTTGTAGACATGCCTAGTTTTTCAGTGAGAACATCTTTTAATTCTAAAGAGATTATATTCAACATCGAGTCTTTATTCCATGTTTCTAGCCAAATTATCTCGCATTTCGTGAAAAGCGCTGGATTAGAAGCACAATTTCCTGCAAATTTTTCATGCGAATTATCCAAAGAAAGCACAATATGCAAGTTATTCTGGATTCTTATGCAGAAACTTTCATATAAAGTCTTGCCGAAATTCTCTTGTCGAATTTCTTCAGCACAATTCACTAATAAATGATCAACTTCTTCTTGTGAAAACAAGCCAGGAATTTCTCCAGAACTTATCAATGAATTGATCAATTCCAGGAATTCGCTTTGTATTAATTGATGATCTTCAATGAATAAAAGACAAGGTTTATTCGATACCCCAGAAACCTCCAAGAAATGCTTCAATTCCTTTCTAAAATCTCTTAAAGTATAGTCTTTTGCAATAGCGGGAGTCAGAATTTCAAGGCCTAACATCACAGAAATGAGATTCATACAGCTTTTTCTTCCTATTCCTGACCTTCCAGCTAAAAGAATACTTTTATTTCCTGATAAAGCTCTATCTAAAAAGCTTAGAAGAATAAGAACTTCATCTAAAAGAAGCAGTCTTAATTCTTTGAATTCTCTCTCATAAGAGACCAATCCTTGTTGAATTAAACTAATATAATCTGTTTTATTCAATCGAATTAACGGTTTTTTTGTTGATTTCATTGAAGGAATTGATGAGAAAAATAGACTGGAGACATTCGGACTGACTTTCAAATGAGATTTTAACAAACTTTGGACTAAATTATCAAATTTCGCCTGGGATTCATTCGAAACTAAACGATCTCGAAAACTTCTATTGATTTCATAGGTGAGGATTTCATAGAAGAATTCTTCTTTATTATAATTCTCATATCGCAAAATCCCGAAAACTACCTGTGTAAGACTTCTTGGAGTGTAAAGATAATGACGATATTCATCAATAGTGAATCTCTGAAGGATTTGACCATAGAATTCAACGAGAAAAGCTGCTATTTTTTTGCTTTCAGCTTTTAATTTAGCTTCTTTTTCGAAGATTCCTTGGAAATAACCTGTATAAATCGATAAAAGCTCTTCATTATTAGGATATTCGATGAAAAGAATCCTCACTTTTGCAGTAAAACGTGTAGAAAGTTCATGTCTGCCTATTGTGGAGGCTGGGTTCATAGAAGCAATTATTTGTATTTTTTCATCTAAATAAATGAATTCAAGGTTTTCATCATAGAAACCTCTATGTGCGATAATTTGTTGAAGAAAAGCGATCAATTGAATTGTTTGATATTTATCAGGTTTGGGCAGATTAATATCCTTTAAATATAAGATCAAACGACTACATTCCTTTGGTTTATAAATCCTTCCTTTGGAAAAAGTGCCTTTCAAACAGATTTGATTCAGTTTCTGAATGATTTGATTCGCCATTGTTTGGGCATTGCAATGGATTACCGCTATTTGTATCTTGATTTCTTTCCGTAATTCGTTAAAAGCTGTGCGAATCAATAGGTTCTTACCAGATCCTTCAGGACCTACCACGATAAAAGGCTCACATTTCTGCACCCAAGGCTTGAGAATCTCAAGATCTCTGATTAAACCTGATGTATAAATGATTGGAGGTTCATTAGAATCCATGAAAAATGAAAGATTTAGATCATTTGGCTGCATAGTAATTGCTCTTAGATTATTGTTAGTAATCAGGAAATCTAATGGACATTTATTGATATCGACTGGAGGTCTTTCATTAAAAACCGTGAAGATTTGATTCACGATAATCGAACGATAATTTAAAGGGAAATTCGAAGAAAATCCACGAATTAACCCAACCATAAACTCCATTTTATTCTTCCCGAGTAATAATTGTGATAAAGAACCCATTATTAAACCAACTCTTGTGGTTTTAACGATCTGAAACTCTTCATATTGTTGAATATTCTCGAAGATTCTATAAAAGAACTCCTCAATAAAACTCTCAAGCTTCGGCTGTATATCTTCTGGTTGTCTTTTGATCCATTCATTGATCAAACTCTTCATACTAATATCCTCATTATTCAAGAAAATCATCCCCATTCGACTGATCGTTGCAGGAGAAGCATAGCTTAAATCACTTGTTTCAAAGATGAAATTCACATTCAAACCAAAACTAATACGTTCTCCTGTTGGCAAAGTCAATAAATGATTATCATCTAACACTGAATTCAATGATTCTATCCATTCGGGATCTATATCTCCATCACAAATTATCCAATTCAAAACTTCTGATGGCTCTTTTACTACTTCTCGCGCACTTGCAGTCAAAACGCCTTCTGAGAATTCACGAGTATCATTGTTCATGTTACCAAGCAATTGGCTTCGCGGCATAGATTTAGGATTTATAATGTGAGTTTTCACCACCAGGCCAAGACGCTCATGGGCACGCTTCAAAACCTTCCAAATTGTCGTTTTACCACAACCTGAAGGACCGACAAGCACAACTCCCATTCTATAAATTAATGAAAAAATTATTCAAGAAAATTAATAAAATTCATAAATTTAATGAAGAAAATCATGAAGAAAGTTTTTAAATATTATTGAAAAAATTTATTTTAAAGATTGTACATATTAAAAAAAATTTAATGAAGAAAATAAATAAATAACCTTTGTTTTGTGGCTTCATAAAATTGAAGAATTTTTGCTTTTTGTTGTTCAATGTACTCTAATTTAAGTTCCTTTAGGACTTCTACGATTGATTTGGTCAATTCCTCATAAGAAATATCAATGCTATCAACTCCTGGAAATACATCGTTCAACAAAGCCAGAAATTTGGTCATATCCTGATAAGTCAATTTGCTTAAAGTATTGATTCTAATAGCTTTAATCAAAAGAACAGCTTCTTGTGTAGAATCCAATCCAGCAGCTGCTTTTTCTTTGGCTCTTTCTTCAGAAATCAACGCCCCAGCAACCATTAAAATTGTTTTCAAGGCTCTTAAACCCCAATCATAATGTTGTTGTTGTGATAATAATTGTTTAGATAAAAGGAAAATTGACACTATTTTCTGAGCCAGTGATTTTGCTGTTTTAAAACCTTCAGAAAACAAAAGAACTTCTGCTATTAATTCGAAATCGGGTATGGACATTGCCACTGGACGGAATAATTGTTTGAGATTATCTGGAAGTTTTGAACGTCCACCATAACCTTTTCCAGCTGGATTCATAGTGACGAAAATCCCAGCGTTTCTATTGACTTCAATGATTTTGCCGAGAAGCTCAAGAGTAGGAAGTTTTTCTTTGATTGCCCATTGGATGATTTGTATTTGCTGGGAGATGGCAGATAGCTGTTCTTCTAATAGACGATTGAATTCATCAAAACAGCCCCATGCACCACATTTGATCAAACCTAATAAAATAAGCATTTTAGATATATTGAATAAAAAATTAGAATAATAAATCTAAAAGAATGGATAATTTATAATAAAACCTATGAAAATTCTTCCCATAGACTTAAAATCGATCCCTTCATCACAATTGAACACTAGAACTTGTCGACCGAAGGCTTGTCCCAATGCTTTTACAGATTCAGTCTTCCCAGTTCCTGCAGGACCATACGGATTCCCCCCATACCCCATTGACATTCCTTGCGTTAAAGTCAAATAACACTTATCAGTCAAAGGAGTATGAACCAATTTCTGTGCATTTCCTTGATATTCATAAGTATAAGCGAATTGTGCATTAACCATGATAATTTCTGCTAATTGTGTTGAATTATTCATATCAAACCTCAATTGTTTGATCCAAGCCCAATCATGTAAAGACTGAACATTCTGTGAAATCAATTGATCTAACACATCAATGCTATGAATAACGTCTAAAATCAAAGACTTCAGTTTAAAAGTATTCAAAGGTGTTGCGCTTCTTGTCAAAGCTGTTAAATCCTGCAATCTTGAGTTCAAATCCTGTTTATAACTCATTAATTTCCCAGAACTTATCGAACTGCTACATATTTGCGAAAAGCGAATGCTTTCAGCCAAGCATATAACCTGGGCAGGATATTTCAATAATTCCAAAGATTTCTCCTTTAAGCAACCAATAAGAAGTTGTTGAAGTGTTCTTTGCATATTAACCGTTAATTTCCCAAGCCAATTTTCAACTTCTTCTTCAACAGCCAGATGTTCAATTAAAGGGACTTTCTCATCAGAAGAGGATTTTATTGCTGAAATCATGGTATTATCCTCTTTGAATTCCACTGAATGTATCCCTGCATAAAGTTTCTTCAAATGCATTTGTATGACCAATACATTCTTCGATTGACCGAGAATTTCTAATAAATCATCATCTCCCAAGAAATAAAACCTTGAAAATCTAGTTCTTTTTTCCTCTAAATAATCATTTAAAGCTTTTTGACATCGATCCAATTGATCTACTATCATTTCTAATGAGTCTTTTACCCCAGGAATCGATACTAAACTCACAACCTTTCTTTCTTTATGAAGATTCAACATAATTGATCTATATTCATCGTCTAATCTTTTGAATCTGTTTTGTTCCATTGGAAGAGCTCCTCTTGAGAAAATTGGCTCTAAATACACCCATTTTCTTTGAATAATATTTAGTTTATTCAAATAATCATCAATCCCGCCCATTTTATTCTCAAATTGTTCGATTTGATCATTGAATTTAGCATAAAATTTGCTCTCTTTTAAAGAAGCCAACAAAGCCTGATTATCGCTGACTTTTGTCATTAAATCCTTCCATTCCTTTATCAAAGGAGTCATTCTATTATTAGCCTGATATTCAGTCATTTCGAACTCAGTAGTCTCGCACCAAACCTTTAATTCTTGAATAGCTTCTCTTAAAGAAACTTCCCCTTGAGCTCTTAAGGCTAAATCCTTTATATCATTAGTTTTCTGTATGATCTTCTGAGGATGTTCTATTAGATTTCCAAAAGTTAATTTCTCTAAAGTCATGGTTTTTGGCATTTCTAAGAAATTAAACAGAGTTTTCCAATGATCTCTTTCAAAGGCCTCACCGATTAAAAGCTTCAATATAGGCCAGATTTGCTTAAAAAGCTCTATTTGACTTTGAATGAAACCTGTTATTAGATCTTTATAGCTCAATTTCTGCAGTTTATCTGTCCATTTCAAAAGAATAACATCTTGAAAATTAAAGAGTTTCAAGCGAAAACTCACCCAATCCTCTTTTTCAAATCCTTCTAAATCTTGTTCAAAAGCTTCATATAATTCCCAAGCTCTTTCTTCTTCAACGATGTCCTGTTTTAATTCTTCATAGAATTTAAATGCTGGCTTTTCTAAAGAAAAAACCTCAATATCTTTAAATAATTCCTGGACTTTCTGCTCTATTTCACCCCAAGAAACTCGCCATTCTTTCACTTTCTGGCAAACTTCTTTTGCTTCTTCTACAGATAATTCTTGAAGTTTCTTTGGTCTTAAAGCAGTCCATCTTGTATAAAAACGCTCAATTTCTTGGGAAACACCTTCTGAACGTCGTAAAATCTCTGATTTTATCTCTTTTTGTTGTTCAAGAAGCACATTATCGTAATCTGCAATAGAAAACTCGAAATTCTCCCATAATTTTAGCATATTCCCATTAGAAGGGATGCTGCCTCCTGCTAAATTACTCACAAGCTTCAATTTCTCATCAATGTTCTTTATAACCACTTGAAAAAGCTTTTGTTTTTCTTTCAATTGCAGATAGACTTCTTTTGATTTTGTGATCTCTTCCATAGTTTTCGGCTTTTGACTTAAGTTCTGAAGCGAATTTGTGACAAAGTCTTCGATTTCTTGAGTCTCTTTTCGAATTGAGATTTTCAAGCTCGAAACGAGATTTTCTAATAAAAATTGCAAAATATCGTCGATTTTATTCTTCAAAGATATTGAAGAAATCGTAAAACAATCAACTTTATAGCTTTCTGGTAATTTTTCGAGTTCTTTCCTTTTCGCTCTGATGTTCTTGAAATTAAATTCCCAATCCTCAAGACTTTTCAATCTAGTTTCTAAATCCTCTAATTGTAGATAAGAAATTCTAGCCCAAGGCAATAGCCCATTCAAAATTCCTACCAATCTTTGAAACAATTCTTCAGCTTTTTTATAGACTATTCCCAAAAGAAACGCAGATCTTTGAGGCATTTCTTTGAAAATCTCAGTTCCAGAGCCTATTCCCACGAAATGTTTTGAAGGAAAATTGATGAAATTGGTTAATTCTCGATAATATCTCTGTTTAAGGTCTTCGAGACTTGGTCGAAAGTTGAGAATATTGCCAGATAGTATAATTTCTGCTGATATTTCACTAAGATCTTGATTAAGACTTAAAAGTCCTGATTGATATTGAAATTCAAGGATTTTATATAATTGATAATCCCAATGCGTTTTCCAGGTTTTACACAATTTCTGATCTCGTGAATTAACTGCTATATCTATTAATCTTTTGGCTTGTTCAAGTTTTTCTCGCCAATTGTCCCTATTTTTCAAAAGATCTATCTCGAATAAATCATTGAGAATCTCACCGACATTGATATGTACTTTTCTCAGCTTTCTATTCTCTGAAATCAATTCATTTGATGCTTCTTGGACCCTTGTGATATATTTCTCGAGATCAGAAGCATTTTCCCATGAAATTGTATTAGTTAAATTGGAATTCTGCTCTTTTTTCACAGAATTCTTCTCAAAATTCAGCACAACATCTTCGAATTTCATCGCTTGTTCAAGAATCATGGGTTTTTGTGAAGAAATAATTTGTGAAGACATATTATTATAAAAATGAGCGATTTGTTTCAAAGTAAGAGCTTCTTTATAGAACTTTTTGCCTAATTCAACAGTATCGATAATCTTCGCTGGAATTAGTTTTCGAAAGCCTAATTCAGCTAATTGTCTCACTTCTCGTAAAAGAAGCACCAATCTTTCACTGTAATTTATCGTTAAAAGACCATCTTTTAGATCGAATTCCATTAGTTTGCCTGATAATTGAAGCGCTAGGGTATTATTATCTTTGTCAGAAAGCAAATCTAGGATTTCTTTTCTCCAAGATTCGAATTGTTCTTGTTCAAATTCCAGCATATTCTTCGTAATTTGCTCGATATTCTCGTTTAATTCTTGAAAAGGCTTCAAATCTTCTAAGAAATTCGTCGAAATAGTCAATAAACGCTTCAATTTGCCTGATAATTGTCTAACCCAAATGATTGAGTTCACAACTTTTGAGAAATTATGGCCTTGAGGAATCGAATCATTTCCTGATAAATTGTCCAGTAATTGTCCAGTTCTTGCTTCAAATTCTTCTTTTAAACGATTCGAATAAAGGAAAAGCGAGTCTAATAACTGTCCTCTTTCATGTGAAAAATCTGTTGAAAGGAAGAATTCTTGCTTCAAAAGATTAGAAATCTCGCTTTCTAAAGGCTCTAAATTCTTAAAGAAATTTTTTTTAGAAGAATTCCAAATAGCTAATGTTTTATTCGGTTCTTCAAGCCAATTTCCAGATCTTAAAGGACTTAAAACCTCTTTTAAAAGCGTTAAAATCTTAGGATTTGGGCTTTTTTCTTGATAAATTCTCGTGATTTCTTCGATTTGATTACGAATTTCAAGGATTTCATTGATTCGAATCAAAAGAAAATTCACTTGTAAATCTTCGAAACCTCGCCAATTCTCAGAAATTTCTCTCCAATTTTTCACATTTTCTTCGAGTTTTTCTTTCCAAATTCTTAAACTTTTCAAACTTTCTATGATTTTTTGCTTATTTATTTCCCATATATCTTCACAAAGCTCTTGTTGGACTTTCTGGATGAGAACTCCACTAAAAAGCTCGATTATCCTCTTGAAATGAGCTTCTTTATGAGCGTTTTCATTGTAAATTCCATCTAAAATCTCCCATGTTATTGATATAAAGTCTTTCAAGCCAAAAATTTCGACATTCTTCAGACTTTCTTTCCAAGGTTTCATGATTCTCGAATATTTCTCAGAAATAGTTTGTGCTTTCTTTGAGACTTTCTCTTGTGAATTAGCTGATTCTGCACTCCAATATTCAAGTTCTTCAGAAAGAGTGTTAGGATATTGTGAATTTGAAGGTTGCGATTGACTATTATTCTGTTTTTTCGCATCAAAACCCTTGAAATTTGAGCTTAAATCTTCGAATAAAGCTTTGAGGACTTCATCAGGATTTTGACAGGCTTTTTTTATGAGATTTATTTGGACTTTTAGAGCTAATAAAGGGTCTACAGGCATATTACTGGAAATATGTATGGTTCTTGTCATGTTTTCTTCAGTGATTT
>JFJP01037699.1_pt1 | contig 23922 bp, 19 predicted proteins | sample 431651 | NCBI WGS metagenome assembly JFJP01 (sample SAMN02602958, study PRJNA72255) | Microbial mat metagenome, whole genome shotgun sequencing project. | biome: fresh water; feature: sink hole; material: water; isolation source: purple microbial (photo- and chemosynthetic) mats found in...
TAAATTTACCATCACTTCCACCTGCAGGAGTGCTAATTGCAATAACTGTAGATACGGCATCGATATATGTTTGAGAAATAGGAGATAATTTGGCGGCTGTAATTTGAGGTAGAACCTTTATATCATCTAAAAAATTTGATGTAATTGTATCTGTAATTTCAGTTTTTTTAATATATAAGCATCTTATTTTAAATGAAATGCTATCATCGAAATTTGATAAAGATAACTGATTGTTCCATGTTGAATCAATAATTTCACAAGGAAAATTATGAATACTTTCCCAATCATTTGCATTTACTTTATACTGCCATTTTAGAGCATAATTTAATGTGTCAGAAAAAATGCTTTTTACTGTAATTTTTTCATTGAAGCAGAAAATGCCTTTATCAATTGAAATAATATCTGCGGCAAATACATTTTTTGAAATAAAAAGTATTAAAAATACCAATTTTAATTTATTAATCATATGTACAATTTTTTCAGAATATATCTTCTAGAACAAACGGCTAAAAGTCAATTTTTTGAGTCAACAAAAATAGGATTTTTTTTTGAACATAAAGTAATTAGTGGAAAGTTTTATCAAGCAATTACTCATATTTCTTGTTTTGGAAGACTTATATTTTATATTTTAGGAGGGTTAATGAAACTTAAAGAGTTCAATGGTTATTTTATAAATTTGTTTTTATTTATTGTTGACGATGATTTTTTAAGTGATAATTTGACGATAAAACGCAAAAAAGCCTTACTTTATGAGTAAGGCTTTTTAAATTTGGATTGCTTTTAAATTGTAAAAATTACAAAAGTTTCACATTAACTGCATTTAATCCTTTTTTTCCTTCTGTAATATCAAAAGTTACTTCGTCGTTTTCTTTGATATTGTCAATTAATCCTGTAGAATGCACAAAATATTCTTTTGATGATTCAGCGTCTTTAATAAATCCAAATCCTTTTGATTCATTAAAAAATTTAACGATTCCTTTGCTCATAAAATGTTTTTAAATTATTTGGCAAAGATAGTCAAGTAAATGAGAATAATACTATTATTATTGATTTTTTTTTATTTTTATTTACAACTTATAAAATCAATTTAATTCTCTTCTGATTCTTAACTGTTGTTTTTATTAATTTATTTCTGTGATTAAGAATAATTGATAAGAAAAAACTTGAATCTCAAAAAGAAATTTAAAAATTTGAAAATCAATTTATTAATTGATTTATAAATTGATTTTTACTATTTGGTTTTTTTTATTTAATTCCTTCAAGTCTTTTTTTTTAAAATTTTAACTAAATGACTATTGCTGTGTCTTTATTGCATAATTTAGAAGAATTCAAATTTAGATTAAGAATTGTTTAGTTGGATTGAGAATACTTTTTAAATATGTTCCTGGTAAATAACATATAAGTTTGAATGTGTGAATTATTTATTTATTATAATACTTCTTCATGTTAAGTCAATTTAGGCGGCAAGTTAAGATATGTTTTGTTACAGCATATTAGTTCTAACAAAAAGCGTAATAACTTTTCAGGCTTAAAAAGCGAAAAAAGTAATTTTTGCTTAAGGTAGCCGATTGATAGTCCTGTTTTGATGTTTATCATCCTAGTATTGATACAAACTTCAATGGTTATAAAACTGAAAGAAATTTTCAAACCCTTTATATTAAGTTATCGATCAATAATCATATTAAAATATTCGTGTTCATTTTTTTCTATACCATAAGCTATCAATAATATATCTTCCAAAGCACCATCTTTCACGTCCAAACATGATTTTATTCTCTTTCAACTCTTTGATAAATACATCGCTTGTGAACTGACGTCCTCGGTCTTTGATGAAAATTTGTGACTTTCTATGTTTTTCTATTGCATATTTCAGCACTTCAGTACATCATTTGGCAGTAATAGAATTAAATAATGACCAATGATTACCGTATCTAATTTTTAAATTGTTTAAGTTTGTTAGATAAATAAATCCCTTTTTAATGGGGATATAAGAAATAACCATTTCCCAAAACTGATAATATAATGCATCTTTTTAATGATAACCGGGTAGGATAATCTGAGTAAGATAGATAGTTTCATTTTTATGATTTTTTTTTTACTTTGACAAATATGATGGTCTTTAAAAGAATAACTGAATATTATACTACAACACAATTAATTTTTACTAACTTGCGCCTTATAATTTAGTTAACTTCAAAACTTGTAAGAATTTTATTTGTTGAAGTAATTCATACATCTAAGTTCAAACTAAAGTTATTTTGGTATTATATTTGTTTTAATCTTAATATAACATTAATATTTATAATTATGAAAACACTAAAATTCATGTTAGTATCAATGATACTGATTTCTTTGTTCTCATTTGGAGCTTGCCGTTCCTACAATTATGGTACAACTGAAACACAAACCATTTATGAAAATCCTGAATGGGCACCAGACTATTACACAGGTGTAAGATATTATTATCTGCCTGATATTGAAGTTTACTACGATTTAACAATGAGAGATTTTATTTATCTTAACAATGGACGGTGGATGTACTCAAGGGTGTTGCCTCCAATGTATTCTTATTATGATTTGTACTCGGGCTATGTAATTTTACTTAATGTAAATATATACAAGCCATGGATGCATCACCAGTATTATGTTTCACACTATCCAAGATATTATTATCGTGATTATTATGATAGAAGTAATTTTCCATATGTAAGAGGTTTTAATGAAAATCAAAGAAGTGCCATTTTTTGGAAAGAAAATGAAAGAAACAGAGCGCGCGACTGGAATGATGAAAATTTGAGAAATAACAGAAAATTCAAATATTCATCTGAAGACAGAAGACAACAAAATCCTTATAATGAAAATACCCGTAGAACATCTGATAATACCAAAAATTCAAACGGGAATTTTTCTGATAGAAATTCAAGTGTTACTAACGATAATGTGAATCGTCGTCAGGAAGAAACAAATTCAACAACCCGCGAAAATAGAGGAACATCTGATAATGGAACCGGAAATACATCGCGTATAGAGACAGGAGCGCGAGATAAAAATCGCAATTCAGATACAAATCGAAGTGGAAATACTAGAAATGAAAATTCCGAAGCAATACAGACAAATCGTTCGGAAACCACCACCAGAGAACAACCCAATGCTTCAGAAAAAGGTAATGAAAGAAGAACTCAAAGTACTAATTATTATGGCAGAACAATTGGAACTTCAGTGAAAGTTGAAAAACAAATGCGGAATCCAACTCCTGAAAATACTCAAAGTACTAACAGAAATAGTAGTTCGACAGAGGGGACTTCCAGATCAAACAATACAAATAGTACCAATCGAACTGAACAAAATACCCAACGCAGATAAATTTGTGAAATAGTTGGCTTTAAAAAAACTTTCCCTGGTTAGATACTTCGGGAAAGTTTTTTTATTTTTTCAATATATGCAAAAACTTTATTGTTGTTTAGAATTTAATTGTGACACTAGCCAAAAAATTAATTCCTGCTTGGGGAAATAATCGGGACTCGTTTACCCGTTTATTGTCGAGATAATAAGAATACCAGGTGTAAGCATTTGTTTCGTATTTTTCGTTCAACACATTGTTAACAAGTAGTTTGAAATCAACTCCTTTAATTTGGTCTAATGGCAATGAGTATTTCAGACTCAGGTTATTTACAAAATAGGCATTGATAGACCTATCGTCGTTTGAAGTATTATCAAAATACTGTTTCCCAACATACGTGGAATATAATCCAATTTCGAATCTATTGAAATTGAATGTAAAAATGTTATTTAATACAACATTTGGAGAATAAGCAATATCAGTCATGCCTAATGTATCATTTTTTGAAGCAATCCAGTTCCAGTCAGCATCATACATGTCCACATCCTGCTCAATAAAGTTGAGGATTTTATTTTGACTAAGTGCTATATTACCATCCCAACGCAGCCATTTCGTAATTTTTGCACCTGCTGTAAGCTCAATGCCAGTGCGATAACTGTTGGCTATATTGGTGGTGAGCAATTCGCCAATTTCACTTATTTTACCAGTCAGGATCAACTGATTTTTATATTTCATGAAATACATATTGGCACCAATAGAAAATTCGGGGGATTGATAATTATAACCGGCTTCGGTATCGTACAGTGTCTCGAATGTAGGTTGTGCTTCTGATGCAGCGCGTTCAGTGTAGTTGTTGCGGTTTGGTTCTCTATTTGATATAGAGTAGGAGGCGTACACATTTTGCTTTTTGTCAATTTTATATGTCAAACCCAGTTTGGGGTTGAAAAAATGAAATTCGTATGGTTTAGCAGTTGTGATATCACGCATTGAGCTATTATCAGAATCAAACTTGTCATCTGTGCCATTCATGCTGTAACTTATATATCGGTATTGCAAATCAATAGAAGCGAAAAGTCCATCTGCAACTTCCGAATTGGCTTTTACATAAATATTCGCATCACTTTTTACCGATGTGCTTCGGTACCAGAGTTTGCTTATATCAACATTGTTTCCGTTACGTACCCAGATTACTTTTCCATAATGATCACCATCGTACCTATTTATAGCTCCACCCACTGAAGCATTTAATTTTTCAGTATCGTAATTGATGGCATAGGTGATACCATAAAAATAATTATCTAACCACTTTTGACGAACTAAATCGGTTTTTTTCATTGCCATACCTGCTAATGTATCGGGCGTAAGACCATATTCTTTGTATTTACGATCCTGTTTGTATTCCTCGTAAAAACCTATACCACGTGTTAAATGAGCCGTAGCATTAAAATGAATTTTGGAGTTCAATTGTTGTAACCAGTGGAGTTGATAATGGGTTTGATTATAATTATCGGTCTGATTATCATAATACTGCATATTTCCGTTGTTGTCAGTAAATTCACCTAATTCATTGTATTTACGGTTTGTTTTCATAATTTCCGTATCCACGCCATTCCATGCCTGATAGGTTTTTTCGTTCCCGCCAAAAGTAAGGAATTTAACAGTAGTTTTACCGGTATAATATACTCCTGAAAAATAGTATGATTTCATATCCACCCAGGCCCGATCAATATAACCATCCGAAGTAACATTCGATAACCTGGCATCGAACATAAAACTATTATTGAGCAAGCCTGTACCTGCTTTCAGGGTATTTTTGTTGGTATTAAACGAACCTAATGTTGAGCTAATTTCGCCATAAGGTTTGATATTAAATCCTTCGGTTTGCATATTGATACTTGCCCCGAAAGCCGCTGCACCATTGGTTGAAGTACCCACGCCACGTTGTACTTGTACCGACGAAAGCGACGAAGTAAAATCGGGCATATTTACAAAAAATGTTCCATGCGATTCGGCATCATTTAAGGGCACATCGTTTACAGTAATGTTGGTACGGTTGGCATCGGTACCCCGAATTCGGAATCCTGTATAACCAATTCCCGTTCCGGCATCGGAGGTGGTTATAAATGAAGGTGTTAATGCTAATAAATACGGAATGTCCTGACCCAAATTGCGTTGCTCAAGCGTGGCTTTATTAATGTCGGTATAAGCCACAGCCGATTTTTCATTGGCACGAAGTGAGCTCACTGTAATTTCGTCAAGCGCAAAAGTTGTTGATTTTATTTTTACGATGAGTTCCTGATTGGTATCAGCCTGAACAGTAACTGATTCGTAACCCATGAATGAAATTTTAATCGCATAACTCAATTTGGCTAAACCATCGAAAACAAATTCACCTTTTTTGTCGGTGATTCTACCCATGTTTTCACTTTTAATAAATACAGACGCACCGGGCAAAGGATTTCCCTTTTCGTCAGTCACTTTTCCTTTAATTAAATGTTGACCGAAGGAAGATGCAGTCAAAATCAGCATAATAGCTGAAATAAAAAAATGTCTCATAACAAATTAATTAATAATTAGTAGTTAATAAATTTTGTTTTGAGAGCCCAAAAAGATACGGAAGATGTTTCTTATTCCCTTCGCGGAATTACCCGTGCAGGTTCAAAGGGTATGATCTCAGCCCGAAATATTAAGGCACCCCAGAAAAAAGTTAGAAAGTTTGTAAAGTTAGAAAGTTTGTAAAGTAAACGTTTAAGAGTTTATAAAGTTCACAATTCACTACGTTCTAAAAAAGAAAGAAAAACAACCCTGGAAGCGGGCCGAATTCCTTTCGGGTACAAAGATAAGAAAAAATTACAATAATTTTAAGTGGGTTCAAAATTAATAGTGAATACTCACGTTTTCGCGCAATGTATCGCGTGGTAAATTGACAAGCACAGAGCTTAACTAACATAGGATGAAAAATAGCAAACAAAGAGGTAAAGGTATGAATGCAGCATATAATTAAGAATTCCATTAATATATTAGAGTGGGATTAAAAAATCCCACCCGTCAGTTGTTTTAAGACTTTATATCGTATTATTCAGTACATGTAACTATTTCACTATAATTCCTCAGGAGTTGAATTAATGTTCCCTATTTTTGTCATTACAACATTAGTAGGAACTGAAAATCCGGGTTCAACCCAATTTTCTTCGTCATAATCACCCTCATCATCTTCCAGTAACCATCGTATCTGAGTTGGAGAGATGAGTTGGATTTTTCCGCTCGCAACTCTTTTCTTACGTTGCTTGTCGTAGAAAATCATATTAAGCTCATTAGGGTTAGCATAACTTACAGATTCATATTTACCATTAGAAGCATAAATAATAACTGATTTTCGTGATAAATCATTAAAAATTATTGGAATATTAGATACTGAATAAGTGTCTAATATCACACTATTTTGACTGTAAAAATAATCTCCAATCAAGCATGAACCGAATGATACTTCTGTGTCTTTTGTTCCAATTTTCAAGTATATTTTGAATGAATAGTTTGCTGTCACATTTTCCCAAACACCTACATACGATTCTAAATTAGTCGAATATGTTTTACGTTTTACGATTCCTTGCCCGTATGATAAATTAATGCTTAAATAAATAAAAAAGTATAAAATTATATTTTTTGTTTTCATATTAGTTAGTTTTATTAATTACAATTACTATTAATAACATTACCTGAACTATCGAGTTGTTTTATATTCCAGTTAATTTCCGGATTTGAAGATTCCATATCGAATTCGCCCACAATATAAGATAATCCTGAATTAGTTGATTTTAAGATATCCAAAAATTGAATCAAATAATCGTTTATGTCATTGTCTGACATTTAAGGTAAAGGTATGAATGCAGCTTATAATTAAGAATTCCATTAATATATTAGGGTGGGATTAAAAAATCCCACCCGTTTGTTGTTTTAAGACTTTATATCTTATTATTCACTACATGTAACTAATTCACTATAATTCCTCAGGTGTTGAATTAATGTTCCCTGTTTTTGTCATTACAACATTAGTAGGTACCGAAAATCCGGGTTCAACCCAATTTTCTTCGTCATAATCACCTTCATCATCTTCCAGTAACCAGCGTATCTGAGTTGGAGAGATTAGTTGAATTTTTCCGCTATATACTCTTTTCCTTTTTTGCTTGTCATAGAAATACAAATAAAGTTCATTGGGATTAACATAGTTTACCGAAACTAACTTCGCATTGCTCGCAAAAATAATGATTGTATTTCTTGTTAAATCATTGTAGATTGAAGGAATATTTGAGATTGAATAATTATCCAATATAATATTGTTTTTGCTATAAAAGTAATCACCAATTATACATGAGCCAAAAGATGTGTTAGTATCTACTGAACCCTTTTTTAAGGTTATTTTTAAAACTTCGTTTTCTGAAGCATATTCCCAAGTGCCTGAAAATGCATCCAAATTAGATGAAAACGTTTGTCTTTTAATAATTTCTTGCCCGTATAATAAATTAATACTTAGATAAATAAAAATATATAAAATAGCATTTTTTGTTTTCATATTAGTTGATTTTTTTAATTACAATTATAATTGGTAACATTCCCTGTATTATCGAGTTGTTTAGTATTCCATTCAATATCCGGATTTGTATCCTCCATTTCGAATTCGCCTAAACTAAAGGTGAGACCAGATTTCGTTGACTTTAATATGTCCATAAATTGTTTTAAGTTCGCATTCATATCAGTACCAGATTTTGGTGTAATATCGTACTCTTTCTTCAATTCATCCAAGTTATAATTTTTTCCAAATTGTTCAAAAGCTACTACGTCAGTAATGTTTAAGCAACCAATACCAAAAGCACTTACAACAATATACCTAAAAGTAGTTGGGTTTGCCATTTTACCATTGATATACATTGAATATAATGCCATTAAGTCCTCAGGAGAAAAAACATAAGTACCACCACCTGGAATATTATCATGGGTATGTACTCTTTCCGTAATTTTATCAAAATATGTGTCATATGATACATTCTTAAAAGTTTGCTTAATAGGGTAAAGAAAAGTACCTTTTGTAGTTTTTAAATACCCATATTCAATAGGTTCGTTTTTAGCTTTGATAATTAAATCTTTTAGCCTTTGAATTAACGCTGCATCGATTTTCAAGTTATTTATTTCAGCACAAGGATAAGAAGTTTTATTTTCTTCCTCTATGTATGGTGTTTTACCAGTATCTCCACCAACACAATAACCACATTTATCTTTATATGCCGTGCCCGGGCATCCACTTTGATTCGTTGAGCTTTCAGTGGTGCTTCCTGATGTCCCGGTATTTGAATCAAAACTCCCATTGAAATCACTTCCCGTATCCCATGATCCATAGGAGTAAAAATATGATACAGAACAATCTTTATTAAACCCCACCATGCCTTTCCATTCAACTTTAGTATAGTTGCATGTTTCAACAGAATAAATTTCAAATGTTGATGATGTTCGTTGCGCTTCACTTTTTGACTTTGATTTACCATGATTAACTTTACCAACAATCATACCATTTTTGTATGCCCATCCATTGATAAACTTGTCGGAAGTAGAATAGAACAATATCATTCCACTTAACAATGAATCACGGTGCAAATAAAAGTTAGCCTGAAGTTCGTTTTCATGGGCAAGCATATAATCTAAATCGGGTATAACTACCATTTTAAAACCATATAAATCGCCTGTCTTTCTGTTTTTAAGTATTACCAACCTGATTACTTGTGCTATGTCGGTATTGTTGGTATTACAATATTCTGCTACATGACTATTCGCAATTGTTTGCTTGCCATTTTCATATTCCCATGGTAACTCTACTACCGACCACAGCGAATCGTTGTCTAACTGCGCTAAATCCCAATTGAGTAGGGGTTTAAGAGATAAAGCCGTACTGTCTGTAGTTTTTGCTTTAAATATTGTGTTTCCCTGATTTGTAATAAGATTTGTTTCATACCAAGTTCGTGCTTTTTCTACAGAAAGCGAAGTAGTACTGTCGATTGGTATGATTTCGATATCGTCAGCGCATCCTACAACAAAGAGACTACACAGTAAAAATAAGAATTGTTTTTTGATTTTCTTCATAATACAAAATTTATTTTAATTCATTTTACGTATTTCGAAACACTAATTTGACCTATAAACAGAATTTTCGTAAGAAAGTGTTTCTATTGAATCTCACGAATCTTTGGCTTTACTGTTATTCAAACCAAAATTGATTTATGATAGTATTAACTTGTATTCATATTGTTCGTGTCCTTTTTTCATGCAAAATAATTTATATGCCATAAGAATAAAAATGCCCTCTATCAAGTTTTTTTACTTGATAAAGGGCATTGAAAATTTAATATACTGATATGCAGAGAGTTTACCCCCCCCCCATGGAAATTATGGTTAGCACTAGTGTATACGAATTTGGTTGTAAAAAAGTTTATTAGGGAAAAAGTAATTGGGAAGTAAATTGAAAGCATATTAGTTAAAGTTTATTTAGTTTGTTGCGAATTAACGGCCAGAAGTTGTAAACGAAGTGGCAAACAATATGTTATACGTGTCGGCAAATATAGAGTGTTAAAATTTTAAAAACTATAGTTTTACATTTTATTTTTTATGTTAAATAACATGCTTCTTACATTTAGCGATGAAGTATTAAGAAGAGATTAAAAATGAATAAAGCTGATTTTAAAAATATGGAATCAGTAACTATTTCATTGTCAGCGAATGTTGTTATAATACCTAATACATTTCTAATAAATACCAAATATTTTCGGTCAGTCAGAATTATTGATTAATTTTAAAGCGCAAAAAATTAAATTAAATTTTTAATATGTTGAAATACGTAAATATTGGTTTTGTGCGTGCAATTGTAATATTGGTATTATTCACATTAACCGCTCAAAACATAGCTGCACAGTTTACTAATCAGCAAAATATATGTAATGCTTTAGTAAATGATGACTGGAATTTATGGCTTAAAGAAATTAAACTGACCGAACAAAAGAAAATTGAAAATACGGATCAGAAATTGGAACTGATCAATTTATACTACGGATATATTGGACATTTGCTCGCCAAAAAACAATATGATGAGGCTGCAAAATATATTACGAAAGGAGAGATTTTGGTCGGTCAGATATTAAAATCACAACCTGAAAATGTAACCGCCAATGCTTACAAAGGTTCATTTACGGGGTTTAAGATTCCGATGAATAAATTGAAAGTACTTTCGTTGGGTGCTCAAAGTATGGAGTTTGTGAATAAAGCATATAACTTGGATCATACTAATCTACAAGCCATAATAGACAAAGGAAGTGCCTTGTTCTTTACCCCGAAAATATTTGGTGGAAATAAAACGGAGGCTTTGAAATTGTTTATAAAGGCTATGAAATTATATGAAGTAAACAGAAAAACGACTGATAACTGGATGTATTTAAATATTCTCACATTGGTTGCCCGGGCATACGAAAAAACGGATCAACCTAAAAATGCAAAAGTAGTTTATGAAAAAATATTGAGGATAGAACCTGAATTTAAATGGGTTAAAATGGACTTGTATCCAAAATTAACAGTAAAAATTAACAGTTTAGAAAATAAATAAACTTTAAAAAACACCGAAATAAAAATCCTGACTTCATAAAAAATGCTTTACACAAATCTGATGCTGATTTTTTTGTAAAGCATTAATAATATCAATAGGTATTAGATTAGTTCTGATACATGTTAATTCTTTTTATGTATCTTGAATATATTTTCTTTTCAATTGAAATTGAAGTATAAGCAGATAGATTATAAAGCTTCAACCTGATTTCTTTTTAAAATTCAAAATTAGGTCCAAAGATTACCAGTTACAAATTTTATGTAACCATCCAAAACCTTAAATCTTTTAGAAAAAACCTTTCAGTATACAAAGTAAAAGTCCCCGATAGGGATATTTTAACTAAATACCTATTATCCAGCCCAGCCTTCTCTATCGAGATTGCGGTAATTGATGGATTCGGCTATATGATTTGACTGTATATTTTCTGAATCGTCCAAATCAGCAATTGTTCTTGCTACTTTTATAATTCTGTCGTACGCACGGGCTGAGAGATTCAATCTTTGCATCGCGTTTTTCAATAATTCGGAGCTGGCTTTATCAATTTGAGCAAATATCCGCATTTGCTTCGACGACATTTGTGCATTGCAATAAACGCCATCGATTTCCTTGAATCTTAATTCCTGAAATTGTCGTGCTTTCATCACTCTCTCTCTCACTTTTTCGCTTGTTTCAGATTCTTTCAACTCCGATAGTTTTTCGAAAGGTACCGGTACAATTTCGATATGAATATCAATCCGGTCGAGTAGGGGCCCTGAAATTCTACTAAGGTATTTTTGCACTACACCCGGCGCACATACGCAATCTCGTTCAGGGTGGTTGTAGTAACCACAAGGGCATGGATTCATTGAAGCAACCAACATGAAACTTGCAGGATATTCGATGGCAAATTTAGCGCGCGAAATGCAGATTTTGCGGTCTTCGAGTGGTTGTCGCATCACTTCAAGTACAGTTCTTTTAAATTCAGGCAATTCATCCAAAAAAAGCACACCATTATGAGCAAGCGAAATTTCGCCCGGTTGAGGAAATGTGCCACCACCAACTAATGCTACATCCGAAATGGTGTGGTGCGGACTTCGGAATGGACGTTGCGAGATAAGGGATGTATTACTGTCAATATTTCCTGCCACCGAATGTATTTTAGTCGTTTCCAATGCTTCGTGCAAGGTGAGTGGAGGTAGTATTGTCGGAATTCGTTTGGCAAGCATCGATTTACCTGCTCCCGGAGGGCCAACCATAATGATATTGTGACCACCTGCAGCAGCAACCTCCAATGCACGTTTTACATTTTCCTGACCTTTCACATCGGCAAAGTCAATTTCTGACAGATTAATGTTATTCATAAATTCTTCACGAGTGTTTACAACTGTTGGTTCCAGTTGTAATTTCCCGTTAAGAAAATCAATGACTTCTGTTATGTTTTCAACTCCGTAAACATCCAATTTGTTAACTACAGCAGCTTCTCTGGCATTTTGTTTAGGTAGTATTAATGCTTTGAAACCATCTTCGCGTGCTTTTATAGCTATTGGAAGCACCCCTTTAATAGGTTGTAATCCACCATCCAACGAGAGTTCGCCCATGATAACAAATCGATCTAATTCTTCATTAGTAATTTGACTAGAGGCTGCCATAATTCCAATGGCTAATGGTAAGTCGTATGCCGAACCTTCTTTGCGAATATCAGCCGGAGCCATGTTAATTACAATTTGTTGATGTGGAAATTTATGTCCGGTAATTTGTAGAGCTGACGCAATTCTTTGCTGACTTTCTTTCACAGCATTATCGGGCAACCCAACCAACAAAAAACGAATTCCCTGACTTACATTTACTTCAATAGTGATAATTGTAGCATTAATGCCTTGAACGGCCGATCCATAGGTTTTTACAAGCATAGTTTTAGTTGGATTTAATTATGTCTGAATATTAATTTATCAATTGAAGCGTTGAGTAAGAAAACCTGTTCGTGGTACAAACAGTTTTCCAAAAAATGTAATTCATAGTCTATTTTTTGCCTAAAAAAATTATAATTAAATAATCAGACGAAAAATTTGTTCTCGGAATATACAGTTGATTGCATATAGGATTAACCTCATTACCATTTATTTCCAATTTTTGATTACAAAACCATGAACGATTACCCATTGAATAATTTTATGTCAACATCTTGGTATTTATTTTCAAAAAGAACAAGTGCAATTCATCATACCGGAGAATTCAATCTTTTGTACTTTTATTACAAGTTCGTATTCTGCAAGTATTCCTCCAGAAATTTTTAATGAATTTTTTCCTGCAAATTGATTATTCATATATGGAGCAAAGTGCATACCTGTCATCGTTTGAGGTAAAGCAAATTGTGATTGATCAAATTCTGTATTATCAAAAAAATAACTGTAATCAACCACCCGGTTTGTTTGCTGAGCATAAGATGTAAGTGTTACAAACTAAACTGTTACGATCAAACAAATAAATTTCTTCATAATTTTCTTGGTTAACAATTTGATTGACAAATATACATTTTTATTTTTCAACTACAATCTTAGGTTGTTTACAATTTTTTTATATAAAAAACCGCCGTAACGTTTTATGCTGCGGCGGTTTATAATGTTGTATGAAAAAAGTGTTTATTTTTCAGAAAGATAGCTTGCAATACCCTCTTGTGTAGCATGTAGAGCTTTATCTCCTTTTTTCCAATTGGCAGGACAAACATCGCCATATTCTTCGGTAAATTGAAGTGCATCAATTAAACGAAGTACTTCATCAACATTACGTCCAAGTGGAAGGTCATTTACTAATTGATGACGTACAATACCTGATTTATCAATCAGAAATAAACCACGATATGCTTTAGGTTCGCCAACAAATGTAATATCACCTTCTTCATTGTATTCATCCGATCCAATCAATACATCATAATCTTTAGAGATGTTTAATGTTTGATCTACCACTAAAGGATAAGTTACACCTTTAATTCCACCTTGGTTCTGTGGTGTTTGTAACCATTTCCAGTGTGAAAATTCTGAGTCGGTTGAAGCTCCGATAACTACTGTGTTACGTGCTGCAAATTCAGCAGCCTTATCTTCAAAAGCAATCAACTCTGTAGGACATACAAAAGTGAAATCTGCAGGATAAAAGAAGAAAACAACATATTTTTCTCCTTCAAATTGTTTTAAAGAAAAATTTTCAACTATTTCTCCGCCGTTTACTACGGCTTTTGCGTTAAACGCGGGTGCTTTTTTTCCAACTAATACTGACATATTCTGTTTTGGTTTTAAATTGTTATTATTTTATGATACAAAAGTAATGTTTATAAAACACTAAGCAAAACAAAAATGCATAGAATAAAATAATCAAGAAATAGGTTTAATCTATATACATTTCACTTATTGTAGATCAAAACTGTGGCATATACAGCAATACCTTCTTTTCTGCCTACAAAACCCATTTTTTCAGAAGTTGTGGCTTTAATTGAAATCGAATCTTGCTTCACACCCATAACTCCTGCTAAGCATTCCTGCATGGCCGGAATGTGAGGATTCAATTTGGGTTCTTCTGCGCAAACTGTACAATCGGCATTGCCAAATTCGTAGCCTTTTTCGCGAAGCAGAAGCATTGTATCTTTCAGTAAAATCTTGCTATCGATATTTTTATATTCGGCTGATGTATCCGGGAAATGAAAGCCTATATCTCTTAAATTAGCCGCACCCAACAGCCCGTCGCACAAAGCATGTATAAGCACATCGGCATCTGAGTGTCCGAGTAATCCACAGGTATGATCAATTTTAATACCACCAAGCCAAAGTTCACGCTCTTTGGAAAAAGCATGAACATCATATCCAAATCCTATTCTTGGTATTATCATAATTTATAAATTAGTATTTAAGTAAAAACGGTCGAAAGCAACTCAAAAAGTTGCATCCAACCGGTTTTTTTCAATCAGTTAATTCCTGTTGATGAGTTCTCAGATTGTTATTTCATCAAGTTTTTGAGTCCAAACAAATCAAATGATAATGAGAACCTCAGTGTTTGATCCAATGGATTTGATTGTGATGTTGAAATCACGTATCCTGCATCCAACTGAAAAATATTTAATTTAAAACCTGCTCCTGCTGTAAAGTATTTACGGTTACCTTTGTACTGATTTTCGTTAAAATAACCAGCACGTACAAAAAATTGCTTGTTATAAGAATATTCGGCACCTAATGACCAGTTGATTTCACGCAATTCTTCTGATACTCCACCGGGAGCATCTCCAAACGAACGAAAAACGCCTGACAACATAGAAACATTGTTGAAATCTGTAGCACCATCTGGAGTTGGTACTAATAATTTATTTATATCTGCACTCACAGATAGAAGTTGATATTCGTCTATTGGATACTCAAAAGAAGTTCCAATACGTAAATTTGTTGGTATGAAATTACTTGAAACAAATTCGTCATATGAAATTTTTGAACCAATGTTGGACACATTTAAACCAAAAGCCAAATTACCCGCACCGGTTGATAATGTAACAGGTAAACGATAGTAGGCTGATACATCGGCCGCAACTGAAATTCCGGGGTACATTTCGGTACCACCCGAAAGGTTCATACCATTGTTCAGGTCAGAATATATAAATCTAAGTGCAACTGAAGCTGACAAATTTTCGGATAATTTTTGAGAAAATGCTCCATCAACAGCCAGTTCGTTAGGATTTGCCGACCCTTGCGGAAAACCTAACTGATCCATCAAAGTGATATCACCTAAGGAAAAATAACGCATGGACATACTTACTGCTGAATTGTCATTAAATTTATAATATCCGGCAAGATAAGCCAAATCGATATCGGTTACCAGCTGACGCAACCATGGAGTATACGATAATGAAAAACCAGCATTACTTTCAATAAAAACATATTTTGCAGGATTCCAAAATTGTGAATTTACATCAGGAGATGACGCTGCTCCAATGTCACCCATACCTCCAGCACGAGCATCAGGTGCAATTGTTAATGAAGGAACTGCTGTGATGATAGGATTGTTCTCTTGGGCATTTGTAAAGAACAAACTTGAAAATATTGCTGTTACTATTAAAAAAATTTTTTTCATTTTTAGAATTTTATATTTTGACTCCAAAATTACTATTTTTAAATTGTTTTATAAAAAATGGATTTTTATTTTAAACTTTATTATTCAATTACTAACATTTTATTGATTTTTGAATATATATTGGTATCGTTAAATTTTATGGTTACCCTATACAAATATACTCCTGTTTTTACTTTTCTTCCATCTAAGGTGTTTAAATCCCATTCAATACTGTCAGGAGTAGACTGTGATATTGACCAGATTTTTCTGCCTGATAAATCAAAAATCTCAACCATAGTGTTTAATATAGTTTCAGGACGATCGTGATTTACAATGATTTTTGTGTTAATTTTTGCAGGATTCGGATAATTTGATATCGAGAATATTTCAGGTGTTAATCCTTTTACTACTTCAAATTCAATGGTTTGAGTTGAAGAATTATTTAACAAATCCCATACCCTGAACGTCAGAATGTGCTTTCCTTCTTCAATTTCGGGAAGTTTATATTTAACTGTTCCTGATTTAAAATCATTTACAACCGATTCGAAGTTATCGTTTAATAAATATGATTTAGCCGGATCTTCATCAATTGTGAGTAACATATCGTGTCCAATTCCTGTCCCAACACGGTTAATGCCATTTATATCGCTTACATTTGCAACAAATAATGGTTTTTCGTTTACTTTGTCTCCAGATACAAATTGAGGTGAATTTAAATACATATTTATCTGTGGTCCTTCATTTTCAAATTGAACAGCGCTATTAGTTCCCCCAATAACAAAATTTTCAAAAGTTCCCTGTGCTTCATCATCATTTTGAATATCGTTAGCGTATAAGTTGATTCGTCCTCCTCCGTAATTATATTTTATATCTTTTGGAAGCATGTAACTAAGTGTAAATTCTCCATTTACAATATTTGTTTTTCCTGAGAACAATTTATTTGGTCTGTCCGAATAAGTCAAAGTTCCATCATTGTGATTGTTCAGTGTGGTGATACGTTGAATTTTATCATAAATTACTCCATGCAAAATACCATTGAATCCGGTTGCTTTATTGCCGTTTTCGTCTGCAATATATCCCTGAACAGTGCCTGTTGACATTGCTTTGAGAGTGTCATTTCCTAAAGGTGAATTTTGGTTTATTTTACTTGTTATGATTTTGTATCTTGTCGGATAGTTTAATTGTACTGCAGGATCGCCCATGTAAACGTACGAAAGTTTATTAATTTCAGTCCCAACATTGTTTTTTGCTTTTGCAATTACTTCACCAATTCCATAATGTACACCATTTTTGTTTTTAAATAAATTTTCGCAAACAAGTTTATTAATTGTCATGTTCTGTGATGCATAAACTGGTCTTGCTGATGATAAAATTCCTATTCCTCCGCCTACAGGATTTAATAAAACCTGTTCTCCCGCTGAAACAGATTCTTTGTCGAATTGTAGGAAATCGCAAGTTGCTCCAACCCAGAGAGGGAGGTTTTGGTTCGATAGTTCTTTGATATCTGCAGTATTCAGTATTAATTCGTTTGTCCAGCCAGTATAGCCTGCATGTCCGGTGTAGTTAAGCATGAACAAACCTGATTGTAATAAATTTAAAAACTGATTTCGTGCTACAGGATAAGTTTCTCCACTAGCTGAAATTTGCTGCTGATAAGCATCGAGGTATATTTTATTTAACTGATAAGAAGGGAACAAACGACTCAAAGATGATGCAATACTGTCGGCTTGTTTCATGTGTAATGCGCCATCGCCATCATCAGCCAGAAAACACAATTGATTTTTCCAGTTTCCTTTTCGGGTATCCTTCATGTAGCCAATGGTTTTATTTACTACATCTAAGGCTTCACTTTTTGTTTTTACAGGAAAACGACCAACACCAATATCGAGCAAATGAGCTGGTATTTGAGTTCCTTCATTGTCATCCAAAAAAGCAAAGAAGTCATCAGTAACATACGAAAGAGTTTCGTTCAATGAATTTTCAGCCTGATAAGTAAGTACAAGATTTTGTCCCGAATTTGGTATGATAGCTCTGTTGTCGTACGACCCACGTCCAAATAGCAACAGATATTTTGGATTATCTACTATGTTAGTTGCTTCATTGGCACGTTCATAAAACATTTTCATAAACCAACGGTAAGCAGATGCATCGGGAGTCCCTGATGAAAATTCGTTATATACCTGGGTAGTTGTAGCTACTGCCACTGTCATATTGTCAATATCACGGTGAGCCTGAGCCAACTTTTCTGCTTCTTCAAGAAAATTTGGATGTGTGATAATTACAAAATCGGAAAGAGCTAATCCATGTAAATTCTGATTGGCCACATTTCCTACAATTTCAGGTTTTGGATAGGTTGTAACTAAAGGGTCAATAGCCAGATAGTGTTTTACTTCATTTCCATTGTCGGTAAATGTAAGTTTCCCGTCTATTTTTTCTGTTATTATGCTGTAAATATTTTGCTGATTTGTAATATCCCATATCTGAACATTATTGCCAGCATCAGATAATTTATACAGATTGTTTGAATTGTAACCCAAATAATCAATATTTTGAAATTGCATAACATTTCCACTCATTTTTAATAACCTCTTTGAATTAACTTCAAGATAATTTAAATAACCAGTAGATGTATTGGTGCTTTTATTATATCCAAGGTTAAAAACTAATTGGTCTTTAGTTGGGGTAAACGAATACATTCCATTAGCAGCTTTTGCAATCTCATATAAATCGCCATCGGCTTTTTTGGCTACATTCAGAGTTTTAGTCTGCGTTCCGTTAAGACTTAATGTAAAACTTGAAGCCAAAGAAGAGGAAGCTGCAACATCCAATCGTACTTTTGTTGAGTTATTCAGAACTATATTTGGTGAATTGAAAGTCAAATTCACTGTTGTTGCGTCATAAAATGCTTCTCCGTAGAACTCCTTACCTGAATGAGCTAAATTCTTTGCTTCTTTCTCATGGACTTGAAAATCAGTAAATTCTTCAATCGGATAAACTGTTGCATTTTCAATTTTTGTTGTGGCTTTAGGTTCAATTTTTTTGCCTGTTCCGCCATCAGAGCTCACAAAATAGTATCCAAACTCAGAATATGGATTTATTGAATGAGTAAACATTGCTCTTGATGTATCATATATCCAACGATTGATTCCTTGAGCATAAAACAAAATATAATCGCCGGCATTAAAAATACCATCAGTGCCTTTGTTCATATAAATTGAAACTTCTGGTATGTCATCAATTTTGGCAGCAAGAAAACTTTGATTTAATAGTGCACCTCCATATCCGTAAATACGAACGTTTACTGGTGTTATGCCCATCGAACTCAAGTCTTCGAATGTTAATTTATAAATACCTGAATTTGCTATTTTTATTTTTGTAAATTTCCCCTGAGCCAATAAAGAAGTGTTTGTAAACGTGTGTTGCGTAGCTGAAATCGCTTTTTGAGGAGCTGGTATTTTATTAATTTTTAAATCAAACGATACAAGTTTTAAATATTCATTGTTTTTTTTGATAAAAGGTAAAATATTAATATTCAAAAAATTTGTTCTGTTTTCGGTTGTTACAACTTTTTCAACTGAAATATTATTAATCAGTTCAACCTCAGCCAAAAGTTCTAATTCATCATTATTTGACACAGTTTTATAAACGGCATTCTCAATCGATGTTTCATAGCTGAAACCCAACTCTGATTGAATTTTCTTAACAAAATAAGGCAGAAAGTTATCTTTAGGATATTTGGCATTTTCAAAAGATAAAACTTTCTTTGTAGATGACGGTGATTTCCAAGTTTGAATACTATTCCATTTCAAAGAAATAGTTGACTCAATAGTATTTTGAGCCAATAAAACCGATGTAATCAAGAGCATTGAAACTATAATGGTTGCTTTATTTTTCATGTGTTTAAATACTGATATTTGTAAATTTAAATATAAAAACCAAACGGTTTTAAAGAATAATTATTGTGTTTATGGATGACAATTACAAGACTTTACTTAATCCGAAAATCAAACATTTTGTTATCAAATATATAACCCTCCAAATGGTCACCTACTGCAACTTTACCAACACCTGCCGGTGTGCCAGTGAAAATAATGTCCCCAATTTTTAAAGTAAAGAAACGACTAACGTATGCAATAAGTTCATTTATCGGAAAAATCATTTTAGCAGAATGTCCGTTTTGAACAGTTTTACTGTTTAAATCCAGATGAAAATATATATCCTGTACATTATTGATTTTATCAACTGGTAAAAAATCGCCAATAACTGCCGAATTATCAAATGATTTGGATATTTCCCATGGCTTTCCTTCTGCTTTAAGTTTGCGTTGCAAATCTCTGGCAGTAAAATCTACTCCAAGCCCGATTTCGGAATAATACCGATCTGCAAATTTTGGATCTATGTTTTTTCCTAACCGATTGATTTTAATCAATAATTCTGTTTCGTAATGTAGTTCATCTGAAAAATCAGGAATATAAAATGGTTTATTATTCTTCAACAGAGCAGTATCTGGTTTCATAAAAACCACTGGTTCGTCAGGATGTTTTGAATTAAGTTCTTTATTATGTTCGGTGTAATTTTGACCAATTGCGAATATTTTCATGATTTACTAGCTATATTATTTTACTGTTTTCACATTCTTCTATTGCATTTAACCTGTTGAACATCACTGCAAGATGTGCATATATTGATGTGTTTTGTACGATTACTTTTTCAGGAACACGAATTCTGAAAGGCGTAAAATTCCAGATTGCCTGAATTCCACCTTCAATCATTACTTCAGAAACATACTGTGCTTTTTCAACAGGTACAGTTAGAACGCCTATGTTTACATTGGTTTGTTTCTGAAGTTCTTTAAAACGGTCGATATGATGAATCGGAATCCTGTTAATACTTGTTCCGGATAATTCATATTTAATATCAAATCCGGCTACAATTTCTAAGCCAAACTGTTCCAATCCATTATCATGCATTAAAGAACTTCCAAGACTTCCTACACCAAATAAAAAAGCTTTGTGTGATTTTGTGAATCCCAAAAACTCTTCCAATACATTTACCAGTTCCTTTATATCGTATCCAACCCTGGTTTTTCCAGATATCTGAACATATGATAAATCTTTTGCCACCATAGATGCATCTACTGCAATGTTTTTTGCTATTTGTGTGGATGACAGAAATAAATCTCCCTCTTTCAGAGCTAATTGTGCATAAGCCAAATACCATGGCAATCGCCTCAAGGTAGGTTCAGGTACGTAAAACTGATATGTAAGTTGATTCTCTGACATTTCTATGGTGATTTTTAAGTATTGAAATACAAAAATAATCATTTTTTTTCGTAAATCTATCTATTCTAATTAATATAACCCTTGAATACGTTTTTTAGCAATGTAACAGCTTTTAATCAGATAAAATGTTTAACTTTGCGTGATTTTTTTAAAAAAAATTAATTACTATTTTAAATCGTATAAATTATTATATTTCAGATTATTATGGAGTACAATTTCAGAGAGATAGAGCAAAAATGGCAGCATAATTGGAAAGAGAATAAAACGTATAAAACAGATATCAATACACAGAAACCAAAATATTATGTACTTGATATGTTTCCATATCCATCTGGAGCAGGTTTACATGTAGGGCATCCGCTTGGGTATATTGCTTCTGATATTTACAGCCGCTTTAAAAGATTAAAGGGCTTTAATGTACTTCACCCAATGGGCTATGATGCTTTTGGATTGCCTGCTGAACAATATGCAATACAGACAGGTCAGCATCCTGCAGTGACTACAAAAATAAATATTGCCCGTTATCGCGAGCAACTTGATAAAATTGGTTTTTGTTATGATTGGGATCGTGAAATTCGTACCTGTGAACCTGATTATTATAAATGGACACAATGGGCATTTATCAAGATGTTTAATCATTATTATGATACTAAACTTCAAAAAGCCCAACCAATAATTTCGTTGGTTAATGTTTTTCAAACTTTAGGGTCTCAAGGAGTTCATGCTGCTTATACCAATGAATTATCTTTTACTGCCGATGAATGGAATACAAAATCTGAAAAAGAACAACAGGAGATTTTGTTAAATTACAGAATAGCCTATCTTGCCGACTTAAAAGTGAATTGGTGTCCGGCTCTTGGAACTGTATTGGCTAATGATGAAGTGAGTGATGGAATTTCTGTTCGTGGAGGTCATCCGGTTGAGCAAAGGGTTATGCGTCAATGGAGTTTGCGGGTTTCGGCTTACGCGCAACGACTTTTGGATGGTTTGAATTCAGTGGATTGGACAGAATCCTTAAAAGAAACTCAAAAAAACTGGATTGGAAGATCTGAAGGCGCTGAAATGAAATTCAAACTGAAGGGTCAGGGTGAGGTAATAGAAGTTTTTACTACCCGCGCTGATACAATTTATGGGGTTACTTTCATGGTTTTGGCTCCGGAAAGTGAATTGGTTAAACAATGTACAACCTCTGAACAAGCATCAGAAGTTCAAAATTATTTGGATGCAACTAAAAAACGCACAGAACGTGAACGAATTGCAGATCGCAAAGTAACAGGTGTTTTTTCGGGTTCATATGCCATTAATCCGGTGAGTGGAACAGAAATTCCTGTTTGGATAAGCGATTATGTATTAGCGGGTTATGGTACAGGTGCTATTATGGCTGTTCCGGCTCATGATAGTCGCGACTATGCATTTGCAAAGTACTTCAATTTACCCATAATTCCACTTATAGAAGGATGTGATGTTAGTCAGGAAAGTTTAGATGCTAAAGAAGGTATCATGATGAATTCAGGGTTTCTTGATGGTTTAGCTGTCAAAGAAGCCATCGAAGCAGCTAAAAAATATATCTCTGTAAAAGGTATCGGACGAGTAAAAGTCAATTTTCGTTTGCGGGATGCTATTTTCAGCCGTCAGCGTTACTGGGGCGAACCATTTCCGGTTTATTACAAAGATGGAATGCCATACATGATAGACGAAAGTAAACTACCACTTGAATTGCCGGAAGTTGATAAATTTTTACCAACCGAAAAAGGTGAACCACCACTTGGACGTGCAAAGGGCTGGGAAATTGAAGGTTATCCGCTCGAATTAAATACCATGCCAGGTTTTGCAGGCTCTTCGGCTTATTACCTGCGTTATATGGATCCGAAAAATGACAAAAAGCTTGTAAGTACTGAAGCCAACGAATATTGGCGAAACGTAGATTTATATATTGGCGGAACAGAGCATGCAACGGGTCATTTGGTGTATAGTCGTTTTTGGAATAAGTTTTTATTCGATTTAGACTTGGTTTGCGAAGAGGAACCATTCAAAAAGTTGATAAATCAAGGTATGATTCAGGGAAGAAGTAATTTTGTTTATCGCGTTAAAGACACGAATACATTTGTATCGTTCAATTTAAAGGACCAGTTCGAAACAACTCAAATTCATTGTGATGTAAATATTGTATCGAATGATATACTTGATATAGAAAAATTCAGAAATTGGAATCCTGAATACAAAAATGCCGAATTTATTTTAGAAGATGGTAAATATCATTGCGGTTGGGCCGTTGAAAAAATGTCGAAATCGATGTACAACGTGGTAAACCCTGATGATATTGTTGAAAAATATGGTGCTGATACTTTACGATTATATGAAATGTTCCTCGGGCCATTGGAGCAATCAAAACCATGGGATACAAATGGTATTGATGGAGTTCATCGCTTTTTGAAAAAATTGTGGAGTTTATTCTTTAAAGAGGGTAATTTGTTGGTTAATAAGGATGAACCTACAGCAGCAGAACTTAAAATTCTTCACAAAACCATCAAGAAAATTACTTTTGACATCGAAAATTTCTCATACAACACTTCAGTTTCGGCTTTTATGATTTGTGT
>JFJP01037700.1_pt1 | contig 23918 bp, 20 predicted proteins | sample 431651 | NCBI WGS metagenome assembly JFJP01 (sample SAMN02602958, study PRJNA72255) | Microbial mat metagenome, whole genome shotgun sequencing project. | biome: fresh water; feature: sink hole; material: water; isolation source: purple microbial (photo- and chemosynthetic) mats found in...
CGCGAGGCCAGCGAGGAGTTCCTTCCCCAGATCGAGGAGCGCGAGAAGGCCCTCCAGGCCGAGCGCGAGAAGGCCGAGGCCGAGCGCCAGAAGGCCCAGGCCGAGCGGGAGAGGGCCGAGGCTGAGCGCCAGAAGGCCGATGCTGAGCGCCAGAAGGCCGATGCCGAGCGTGAGAGGGCCGAGGCCGAGCGCCAGAAGGCCCAGGCCGAGCGGGAGAAGACCGTGCGCCTTCTCCGCGAGCTGGGCCTCACGGACCAGGAGATCGCCCGGAGGCTCGGGCTGGGGCCCGACGAGGTCGCGGCTATCGCCTGACGCTCGGCGACCTGCCTGGCCACGGGCGCTTTCATCCAGCGCACTCGGACTCCAGAAAGGTTTTCCGTTTTCCCAGAAATGCCGCATTTGGCCTTTCGACATGAAAAAGAACGTCGGATCGACTTTCCATTCCGGGGCAATGCGTAGCTTTGTGGAGGAACCAAGCTCCTCGCCCCATGAAGAACCCTAAATTGGCCGTTCACACCTCGCTACCCCGCGTACCCTTGGCGTTTTCAGAATGCTTGCGCGTGGCCCTGGCTTCCATGCTGCTGTTCGCGGCAACCGTCGAAACCCGGGCGCAGGCCGAGTGGGGACGCTGGGGAGCCGAGCAGGCGGCCATGGGATCGGCGGCGGTGGCGCAACCGGGGCTTTGGGCGCTGGGCCACAACCCGGCCGGCCTGGCCCAGCTCGAGCGGCCGGCCGTGGGCTTGTTCGCCGAGAACCGCTTCCTTCTGCCCGAGCTGTCCACGGGAACCTTGGCCGGGGCCTTGCCCACGCGGTCTGGCGTCTTTGGCCTTTCCTTTTCGCAGTTCGGCTACTCGCTCTACAGCCAGAGCCGCCTGGGCCTGGCCTTCGCCAAGCAGCTTGGGCAGGGCCTGGGCGCGGCCGTGCAGCTCAACTACTTCCGCCTGCGCCTGAGCGAGGAGCCTGGCCTGAACGCGGTGGTGGCGGACTTGGGCTTGCGCTACCAGGTCTTCGAGCGGCTGGCCTTGGCCACGCATCTGTTCAACCCCAGCCAGAGCGGCTACCTGGACCCCAACCGCGCCGAGGACCTGCCCACCTACCTGCGCGCCGGACTGTGGTGGACGCCCGACGAGAAAACCCAGATTGGCGCCCAGTTCGAGAAGGACCTGCGGCTGCCTCCCAGCTTTTCGGCCGGGCTTTCCTACCAGTTGGTCGATGGGCTTTGGCTGCGCGGAGGCTTTTCCAGCCAGCCCGCGGCCTTGAGTTTCGGCCTGGGCTACCAGGCGGGCCTCCTTCGGGTGGGCCTTGCCTTTTCGATGCACCAGGTACTGGGCTACACTCCGCACGCCGACTTCATGGCCCAACTCTGAGGGCCTTAGCCTCCAAGGCCGCCAAACCATCGGCGGAACCAGTTGTCTCGTTCTTTTTCCTTGATTTTCAGATTGATGCTTTCTCGGACGCGCTTTGCGCGCCGGAGCAGCTCCGAGCCTTCGGGCACATGTTGCCGGAACAGGTCGATTGCCCAGTCGCTGTTTTCGAGCGCGTGGTCCAGCTCGTCTTGCTCCATGTAGATTTCCGCCAGTTCGGTCCGGCGGTCGGCCAGCAGGATCGGGTCTGGCTCCCGCTGCCTTTCCAGGATCTCGAGGCTGCGGAGGGCGAACTCCAGCTCATCCCTGCGGTGGCCGAGGCGTCCGTGGCAGATGGAGACGTTGCGGTAGGTGTCGGAGAGGCTGGGGTCGTTCGGCTCGAGGATCTGCTCTTCGATTTCCATGGTCCTTTTCATGAGTTCCAATGAGCGGTGGGGGTCGCCCAAGTCGTCGAGCGGGTTGGTGGCGTTGTTGGCTATGGCGGCCAGTTCGGCGTCCGGCTCGTCGAGCTGTCGCAGCAGCGCGAGGGCCAGGGACAGGTAGGCCCTGCGCAGCGCGGGCCCGGCGTCCGACTCGAGCAGCAGGCGCTCGGCCACCCTGGCCACCAGGGGCCGGCAGGCCTTCATGTCGGGCCGGTGCGCCTTTCGCCAGGCGGTGGCCACCAGCCCGGGCATGGCCAACTGGTCTTCGCGGGCCAGGAGCAGGCCCATGTCCACGGCCTCCATGAGGGATTCCGCGAAATCGCGGCTTCGCGCCTTTTCGATGCCGAAGAACTCCTCCAACTGTCCCAAGGTGTAGGGCACCTTGGGGATGACGGAGAGCCAGGTCAGCCAAAGCCGCAGTTCGGGCTTGGTCCTCGTGGAGGCGAGCTCGACCAGGGCGATGGCTTTCTTGAGCGTCTTGCGCCAAGGCTCCTGCCCTTTGGCATCGAGCCATTCGGGCAGATGCTCCTTGAGGCGCAGTTGCAACTGGTCTTTCTCGCGGACGGCCTTTGCCAGCTCGGCCAGGCCTTGCCCGGGGGTGTTCTTGGCCACGCGGGCGGCCAGCCGGAGCAGCAGCGGGTTGGCGTCCAGGGCTTTGACCAGGGCGGCCAGGGGCCTGCCCTCCCGGGTTTTGGGGTAGTTGGCCCGGACGATCTGGTTGGCGCGCACTTCGGGCAGCGGGGGCATGGCGAAGGTCTTCGCGCCGGGCAGGGGGCGTTGTGCGGTGAGCAGGATCTGCCAGCCCGTGCCGCTGGCCCATTCGCGCAGGCGCTCCCAGGCCTTGGGGTCCGAGAGGCCATCGACCACGAGCAGCCCTGGCCGGGGCAGCCTGGCCATGTCGGCGGCCAGCCCGGCGAGTGCCTGGTCGATGGATTCGACAGGCCCTTCGCGGCCGGGGCCGAAGGCCGGCAGGAGCTCGAGCAGGGCATGCTCGAGCACGTGCTCGGCCCAGACCCAGGCCAGGTGGCCGAAGCGCTCGGCGCATTCTGGGCTGTGGACGTAGGCCTTGGCCAGGCTGGTGCATCCGGCGCCGGGCGTGGGGCTGGACACGGCCAGGTGCGGCGAGCGTGCCGCGAGCAGGCCCTTCGGGCGGGCGTTGCGGCCGGGATGCTCCGCCGGGCTCAGAGCGAGCAGCTCGGCGTGGAGCTCGCGGAGGAGGTCCTCGGGCAGGAGCAGGGCCTCGCCTCCCAGCTTGGGCAAGGGCGTGAGCAGGCGGGGCACGACATGCTCCTCGGCGGGGGCCTGGGGCTCTAGGGCAGTGGCCTCTGGGCCGGGCACCAGCTCCCGGCCGTGCTGGTAGAGGGTCTCCCGCCCCCAGTAGGCCAGGTCGGGGCCTTCGGGCTTGCCGTTCTCGAGGCTGCGCAGGTAGTCGTCGAGCAGCTCGTCCTCGGGCAGGTTGAACACGAAGGTGAGCCGGTGCAGCTCCAGACCGCAGGCGAGGGCCGCGGCGTGGTCGCGGCGGATGGCCTTCATCAGGTCGGCGAAGGCGCTCGGCGAGCCCTCGTCGATGAAGTGGCAGGACACGGCCGCGCGCCCTTCGGGCCAGTGGAGGTCGAAGCCCAGGTGGGGCCTGTCGGAGGTCCCGACAGGGGCGAACCGTTCGGCTCCTTCGAGCGCGTTGAGGGTTTTGCGGACGAGTTCCTGGAATCGCTCGGCCTCGGATGGGTGGGATGTCTCGGGCATGGTGGCGTGGAGGTTTTTGTCGCTTTGGCGAGGCCCTGCCTGTTGGGCCAGGGCCTCGCTAAGTTAAGCGATCCCAGGCTTTGCGCCACCGGGGCTCAGACGTTTTTGCTCATGACGAAGTCGCGCTCGGCCTTGAGCAGGTTGAGCGAATAGACCACGAAGTTCTTCGACTCGGAGAGCAGGTTGAAGTAGAGGACGCTGTTGCGCGTGTTGACCAGGTCCTCCTTGATGCGGTGGACCTGGCTCTCGCGGAGCTCCTTGAGCAGGAGGAGGATCTGGTCGCGGTTGTCGAAGAGCAGGCTCATGCGGTGGAACGACTGGCTCAGGAGGATTTCCCGGATTTCCTCGAAGAATGAGCAGACATTCTGCGAGAGCCGTTCGAGGTCCTCGACCTGCTCGGCGATCAGGGGCCGGTGGTTGTTGTTGATGTGCTCGAAGGAGGGCTGGACGATGTACTCGAGGCTGTGGGTTATCTCGCGGAGGTAGTCCACCATCTGGACGTAGTGCTGGCTGACGGTGGGGGCGTAGTCGGCCAGGCGGGCCACGGTCTCGGGGATGCGGTTCTTGAGGGACTTGGTCTGGATGTCGTAGTCGGCCACCTGCTCGTAGAGCCGCTTGAGCTCGACGCGGTCGGCCTTGGCCAGCATCTCGACGTTGGCGCGGTAGATGCCGGAAGCCTTATCGACGAAGTCCTGTATGTTGCTCACGCAGGCCTCGAAGACGTCGCTGGAGCCGTTGATGCGCTCGGCGAGCCCGCCCTCGCGGCTGAGCTCCTCTTTGTGTTGGCGCTTGCGGTGCAGCAGGCGGCTCTTGACGACCGAGAAGAAGGTCAGGCCGGAGAGCAGCGCCACCATCAGGTGTCCCTGCCAGTGGAGCAGCAGGGCGAAGACGAAGGTGATGGTGAAGGCCACGAGCGCCGTGACGAACCAGCCGCCGATGACGGAGACGACCCCGGTCACGCGGTAAACGGCGCTCTCGCGGCCCCAGGCCCCGTCGGAGAGCGAGGTGGCCATGGCCACCATGAACGTAACGTAGGTGGTGGAAAGCGGGAGCTTGAGCGAGGTGGCAGAGGCAATCAGCACGCTGGATACCAGCAGGTTGACCGAGGCCCTGACCAGGTCGAAGGCAGGCTCCTGACCCTTGGGATACGGAATCGCCGTGGCCCTGTCGAACCGGCTGTTCCAGAAGCGCTTGACAGGGCCTGGCGTCACCATCGCGATGCCCTGGCCCAGGCGGATGGCGTTGCGCACGAGCACCCGCGAGAACCCGGTGGCGCCGAAGCGCTCGTAGCCCGAGTCTTGCCGGCTGAGGTTGATGGAGGTTTCGGTCACGGAGCGGGCCTTCTTGGAGAACCAGAGCGTGAGCACCATGATCAGGCCCGCCACCAGCAGGTAGATGGTCGGGGTGTGGACCTTCTCGAGCAGCACCGTCATGGTCAGTTGGCTGGGGTCGGCGCCCGTGGCCACGTACTCCTGGTAGGAGCGCAGGCCCGCCAGCGGCACGCCGATGAAGTTGACCAGGTCGTTGCCGGCGAAGGCCAGGGCCAGGGCGAAGGTGCCCATGACCACGACGACTTTCAGGGGGTTGAGCTTGATGGCCTCGTGCAGGATGAACAGCAGCAGGGTCCAGCCGGCCAGGCTGTAGGTCATGATGGTGCCGGTGTGCTCGGCCACCCAAAGGCTGCGCTCGGGCGTCATGATGGAGCTGCCCTCGAGGCCCTCGAGCAGGATGAAGAAGGTGATGGCGCTGATGGACAGGCCGCCCCAGATGGGGCCGAACCAGCGGTTGTAGCGCTCGTAGCCGAAGGAGAACAGCAGCCGGGCCACGTACTGCACCAGCGCTCCGATCACGAAGGCCACCACCACCGAGAGCAGGATGCCCCCCACGATGGCCAGGGCCTTCTCGGTGTTGATGAAGTCGCCCAGGTGAAGGGCCAGGTCGTCCGACAGCGAGACCTTGATGGCCGCGATGGCCACCGAGGCCCCCAGCAGCTCGAACACCACCGAGACCGTCGTGGAGGTCGGGAGCCCGAAGGTGTTGAACAGGTCCAGCAGGATGATGTCCGTCAGCATGACGGCCAGGAAGATCAGCATCACCTCCGAGAAGACGAACATGTCAGGGTTGAAGATGCTCTTGCGGGCCACTTCCATCATCCCGCTGGAAAAGATGGCGCCGACCATGACGCCGACGCTGGCCGTTATCATCACGAGCCAGTAGGGCGCCGCCTTGGAGCCCAGCGCCGAGATGAGGAAGTTGACTGCGTCGTTGCTCACCCCGACCACCAGGTCGGCGACCGCTAGCATGAACAGGATGACCACGATGGCCAAGTAGAACGTTTCTGCTCCCATGGGAATTTGGATTTTTTGTGGGTTAGGCTCCCTGAAAATCCCTCAAAAGTAGAAATTGCCCAGCACCGCGGGCATCGGACCATATTAACATTACGTTAAATCGGTCTGGGCCAAGGATCGGGAAGCCTGTCCCGCCTTGCGGAATATGGTTTAGATTCGCGCTTCTTCCGCAAACCAATTTCCCATCATGGACAACACCTCCCAAGCCGCCGTCGAGCAGGGCCTGGCCCTGCTCAAGCGCTATTTCCCCAAGATAAACGCCGAGCAGGAGGCCCTGTTCGCGGCGCTCTACCCGGTTTACGAGCGCTGGAACCAGCAGGTCAACCTGATCTCGCGCAAGGATTTCCCCAACCTCTACCTCAAGCACGTGCTGCACTCGCTGGCCGTGGCCAAGGTGCTGAACTTCAACTCGGGCAGCCGCGTGGTGGACGTGGGCACCGGGGGCGGCTTCCCCGGGGTGCCCCTGGCCATCTGGTTCCCGCACGTGCGCTTCTACCTGGTCGATTCCATCGGCAAGAAGGTCAAGGTCGTCAAGGAGGTGCTCGCCGAGCTCAAGCTGCCCAACGCCAGCGCCGAGCAGGCCCGCAGCAACGAGATGAAGGGCAAGTACGACTTCGTGGTGGCCCGGGCCGTCACGCAGTTCCCCAAGTTCCTGGCCGAGACGCGGCACCTGGTCTCGGGCAAGCACGCCAACGCGCTGCCCAACGGCATCCTCTACCTCAAGGGCGGCGAGCTGGGCGACGAGCTGGCCGGCCTGGGCGCCGCCGCGATGGTCTATCCCGTCACGGACTTCTTCCCCGAGGAGGAGTTCAAGGGCAAGAAGATCGTCTATTGGAGCAGTTGAGCGCGCGGCGTCGGCCCAGGCCTTGCGCGGTTGGCCGAAAAGGATTACTTTCGCGGACGCCTCGCGCGGGTGTGGTGAAATTGGTAGACACGCTAGACTTAGGATCTAGTGCCTCACGGCTTGGGGGTTCGAGTCCCTTCACCCGTACTGAAAAGTCCCAGTCAAAAAGGGCCGCCGCGGCGCTGTGCGCGCCTGGCGGCCTTTTTTTTGACTACATTCGCGCCCGAAAACGAGCGCGCGGCCTTCCGTCCGCCAGGCCAGGCCCCATGCCTGGCCCGGCGGACGGAGCGTGGCCGCCGCCACGCCTTCCCCTATCCTAACTTCATCCCCATCACACGAAAAAGGTCATGCAAATCACCCACGAAAACTCGGACGCCCAGACGGCGGTGGTTACGGTCAAGATTGAAAAGAACGACTACGCCGGGAAAGTGGACAGCTCGCTCCGCGACGTCCGCCGCAAGGTCCAAATGCCCGGTTTCCGCCGTGGAAACGTGCCCATCGGCATGGTCCGGAAAATGTACGGCAAAAGCGTCCTGGCCGAAGAGGTGGACAAGCTCCTCTCAGAGAGCCTCAACCAGTACCTCAAGGACAACAAGGTCCGCTACATGGGACAGCCCATGCCCCTGGAGGACGGCGCCAACTTCGACCCCGAGGCCGCCGAGGACTTCAAGTTCACCTTCGAGCTGGGCCTCGAGCCCGAGTTCGAGCTCGAGCTCGGCCACCACATCACCCTGCCCTACTACAAGATCCGTGTCGAGGACAAGCAGGTGGACGAGGTCATCGAACGCCAGCGCAACCGCTTCGGGCAGTTCAAGGACGCGGCCGTGGTGGAGGGCGAGGAGGTGCTCAAGGGCAGCTTCTGGCAGATCGACGCCAACGGGCTGCCCATGCACGACGGCGTCCGCGTCGAGCAGACCAGCCTTTCCCTGAAGTTCATGACCGACGAGGCCACCAAGGACAAGTTCCTCGGCGCCACCGTGGGCGACATCCTGGACTTCAACCCCCTGAAGGCCTTCGGCAACGAGGCCGACGTGGCCGCGATGCTCAACATCAACAAGAGCGACCGTCCCCACCTCGAGGCCGACTACCAGTTCACCATCTTCAGCATCCAGAACTTCGAGCTGGCCGCCGTTGACCAGGAGCTCTTCGACAAGGTGTTCGGCCCCGGGGCCATCGCCGACCTCGACCAGTTCCGCGCCCGCGTGGCCGAGGAGGTCGAGAAGTCCAGCGTCAACGAGAGCATGCAGCGCCTGTCCGTCGATGCCCGCAGGCAGCTCAGCCTGCTGGTGGGCCTACTGCCCAAGGCCTTCCTGGCCAAGTGGCTCACCCGCCGCGACTCCAGCATCAGCGCCGAGCAGGTCGAGGCCGACTGGGACGACATCGACCGCGACCTCAAGTGGCAGCTCATCCAAGGGCGCATCGCCGAGCAGAAGCAGATCCAGGTAACGCGCAAGGAGGTCGAGGGGCAGGCCCGCGCCAGCATCGTGGCACAGTTTCGCCAATATGGCATGGACAACATCCCCGAGCACCTGCTCGAGGAGCTCGCCCAGAAGGAGCTCGCCAAGGAAGGCCAGATGGAGAACCTCTACTCCAGCATCCTCAATGGCAAGGTCTTGGATGCCATCCACGCGTCCGTCACCCTCCAGGAGCACGTGGTCACCTTCGACGAGCTCAAGGCCCTCTACGACGCCGAGCAGGCTGACAAAGCTTGAGACGCGGCGGGCTTGGCCCCCCTTTTGTCCCCAGCGCGGGGGCGGGGCGGGGGGCAAGCCCGCCCGCCTTCTCCCTCGTCCTAGTTTCGCAACCCTAGCAATCTCTGAAAATGTCCGAATTCGAAAAATACGCACGGATGCACATGGGCATCAGCAGCCTGACCCTCGACCGCTACGCGAGAGGCGTCCGGAACTCCATCTCCCCCCACATCATCGAGGAGCGCCAGCTCAACGTGGCCATCATGGACGTGTTCTCGCGCCTGATGATGGACCGCATCGTTTTCCTGGGCCTTCCCATCGACGACTACGTGGCCAACGTCATCCAGGCCCAGCTCCTGTTCCTGGAATCGACCGACCCCGAGAAGGACATCGTCATGTACCTCAACTCGCCCGGCGGATCCGTTTACGCCGGCCTGGGCATCTATGACACCATGCAGTACATCAAGCCCGACGTGGCCACCGTCTGCACCGGCATCGCCGCCTCCATGGCCGCCGTGCTGCTCTGCGCCGGCGAGAAAGGCAAGCGCGCCGCCCTCAAGCACTCCCGCGTCATGATCCACCAGCCCATGGGCGGAGCACAAGGCCAGGCCTCCGACATGGAAATCACCCTCAAGGAAATCCTCAAGCTCAAGAACGAGCTCTACGAAATCATCGCCAACCACTCCGGCAAGGACATCGAGCAGGTCGAGAAGGACTCTGACCGCGACTACTGGATGACCTCGCAGCAAGCCAAGGACTATGGCATGATCGACGAGGTGCTCTTCCGCGCCAAGCGCTGATTCCCGCCATTCCGATTCCCAACCCACCCAAAGACCACACGATGGAGAAATGCTCATTCTGCGGAAGGACCAAACGCGAGACACAACTGCTGATCGCCGGGGTGAACGCCTTCATTTGCGACATCTGCATCAACCAGGCCCACGAGATCCTGCACAAGGAGACCCACAAGCAGAAGTCGTTCGACCCCAAGAACCTCACCCTGCTCAAGCCCCAGCAGATCAAGGCCCACCTCGACCAGTACGTCATCGGTCAGGAAATGGCCAAGCGGACCCTCTCCGTGGCCGTTTACAACCACTACAAGCGCCTGGTGCAGCCCGACTCGGAGCAGGAGGAGGTTGAAATCGAGAAGTCCAACATCATCCTGGTCGGCCAGACCGGAACGGGCAAGACCCTGCTGGCCAAGACTATCGCCAGGGTGCTCAACGTCCCCTTCACCATCGTGGACGCCACCGTCCTGACCGAGGCCGGATACGTGGGCGAGGATGTCGAAAGCCTGCTCACCCGCCTGCTCCAGGTGGCCGACTACGACGTGCCCTCGGCCGAGCGCGGCATCGTCTTCATCGACGAGATCGACAAGATCGCCCGCAAGGGCGACAACCCCTCCATCACCCGCGACGTCTCGGGCGAGGGAGTGCAGCAGGGGCTGCTCAAGCTCCTCGAGGGATCCATCGTCAACGTGCCCCCGCAAGGCGGGCGCAAGCACCCCGACCAGGCCACCATCGCCATCAACACCAAGAACATCCTGTTCATCTGCGGAGGCGCCTTCGACGGCATCGAGAAGCACATCGGCAACCGCATGAACACCAAGCTCGTCGGATACGGCGCCAGCAAGGAGAACCAGAAGGTGGACCGCAAGAACCTCATCCGCTACGTGGCCCCGCAAGACCTCAAGTCCTTCGGCCTGATTCCCGAGATCATCGGCCGCCTGCCCGTGCTCAGCCACCTCATGCCGCTCGACCGAGAGGCCCTGCGCAACATCCTCACCGAACCCAAGAACTCCATCATCAAGCAGTACGTCAAGCTCTTCGCCATGGACGGCATCAAGCTCTCCTTCGACGACGACACCCTCGACTACATCGTGGACAAGGCCCTCGAGTTCAAGCTCGGAGCCCGCGGCCTCAGATCCATCTGCGAGGAGATCATGATCGACGCCATGTTCGAACTGCCCACCCAGAAGCTCAAGACCTTCAAGGTGACGCTCGACTACGCCATGCAGAAGCTCTCCGACACCTTCGACCCCATGCTCAAGGTGGCCTGAGCCCACGCGCGCCAGACCCAGGGCCCGACACGGATGTCTTCCGCGTCGGGCCTTTCTCTTTGCGGCGACATGCCCTCAAGCATCCCCGGCCTTGCCCCGCGGCAAGCGAAACCCGGCCGATTGTTCGTATGTTCGCGAACATGGAAACCCTACTGCCCCTGAAAATCGAGACCAGCATCGGCGCAGACCATGTCCGCCTGGCCCGGCTGGCCAAGGCGCTCTCGCATCCCGTCCGAGTCTTCGTCCTGGAGTTCCTCTCGCGGCGGGCCTGCTGCTACAGCGGAGACCTCTCGGACCTGCTCCCGATCGCCAAGTCCACGCTGTCGCAGCACCTGCGCGAGCTCAAGGACGCCGGCCTGATCCAGGGCGAGCTCGAGGCCCCGAAGGTGCGCTACTGCCTGCGCCGCGACAACTGGGAGCAGGCCCGCGCCCTCTTCGGCGACTTCCTGGGCCTCGAGGCTTGAGCCTCCCTTTTTTGCCCATCCTGTTCGTATGTTCGCGAACATCGGCTTCGCTTTTTCATCCTTCACCCCAAAACAATAAAAGTCATGGAAATCAAAGTGTTAGGAACGGGTTGCGCCAAGTGCAAAGCCCTCGAGGCCACGGTCCGGGCCGTTGTCGCGCAGATGGGCCTCGATGCCCAGGTCAGCAAGGTGGAAGACATTGAGGCCATCATGGACCACGGCGTCATGACCACGCCCGCGCTGGTCGTCGGCGAAAAGGTCGTCTCGCAGGGCCGCCTGCTCTCCGAGAGCCAGGTCAAGAAGATCCTGGACGAAAACCGCTGAGCCATGAAGACGACGAGCCTGATCTTCGCGGCGCTGGCCCTCGCCCTGGCCTCCTGCCAAACCCCCGCGCCGGGCGACCCGTCGGCGTCCGCGCCCGACACGCAGGCGCTGGAGCAGGCGGGCGTCCGGGTCTATTACTTCCACGGCAGCCACCGCTGCGCCACCTGCCAGGCGGTCGAGCAGGTTACGGGCGACTTCCTGCGGGCCGAGCATGGCCAGGAGCTTTCGTCGGGCCAGATGGCCTTCGAGGTGTTCGACCTCGACACGCCCGAGGGCCAGGCCAAGGCCGAGCAGATGGGCGTGAGCGGGCAGACCCTGCTGGTGGTCTCGGGCCAAGAGCGCCTGAACCTGACCAACGAGGCCTTCCTGAACGCCCGCAACTCGCCCGAGAAGCTGCAACAGAAGCTGGCCGAGACCCTGGCCGGCCTGAACTGACGCGCGATGGAGTGGCTTGAGGGTCTTCTGGAGGGAGTCCGCTTCCCCTTCGCTTACGCGTTCATCCTGGGGCTGATGACGGCCATCAGCCCCTGCCCCTTGGCCACGAACATCACGGCCATCGGCTACCTGAGCAAGGACCTCGAGGATCGGCGGCTGGTGCTGCGCCGCGGGGCGGTTTACACCCTGGGCCGGGCCTTGGCCTACACGGGCCTGGGCCTGCTGTTCTTCCTGGGGGCCAACCAGTTCGCCATTTCGGGCTTCGTGCAGCGCTGGGGCGAGAAGCTCTTGGGGCCGCTGCTGGTGGTGGTGGGCCTGTTCATGCTCGACTGGATACGCTTCCGCCTGCCGGCCTGGCTGTCCTTCGGCGACCGGCTCGGGCGGCCGCAGGGCAAGGGCTTCTGGGATGTCCTGCTGCTGGGCTTCGTCTTCGCGCTGGCCTTCTGCCCGTATAGCGGCGTGCTGTTCTTCGGGATGCTGGTGCCCATGACCATTTCGAGCGCCAGCGGGCTGTACCTGCCGCTGGTCTTCGCGGTCGCGACGGGCCTGCCGGTGCTGCTGGTGGCCTGGGTGGTGGCCTACTCGGCCTCGAACGTGGGCCGGATGTTCAGCCGGATCAAGGCCTTCGAGCTGTGGTTCCGGCGGGCGGTGGGGGTGCTTTTCCTGCTGGTGGGCCTCTACTACTTGCGCTTCCTTTTCGCTTAGGCAGGCCGGGCCGGATTTTCCGGGCCGATTCGGACTGACAAACAACATGAACATGGAGACCAACAAGGAGATTCGGATACTGTTTTGGATAGCGGGCCTGTTCGCGCTGGCGTTCTACCTGCCGATCGAAAGCGCGACTTTCGTGGCGGCGATCTACGCGGCCCTGGACCTGGCCAAGTGGTACGCGCGCGAGCACGTGGTGCTGTGCCTGCTGCCGGCCTTCTTCATCGCGGGCAGCATCGCTATCTTCGTGAGCCAAGGCTCGGTGCTGCGCTACTTCGGCGCGAAGGCCAAGAAGTGGGTGGCCTACACGGTGGCCTCGGTCTCGGGGACGATCCTGGCGGTCTGCAGTTGCACGATCCTGCCGCTGTTCTCGAGCATCCACAAGCGGGGCGCGGGCCTTGGTCCGGCGATCGCGTTCCTGTACTCGGGCCCGGCCATCAACATCCTGGCCATCATCCTGACGGCCAGGATCCTGGGCTGGGAGATGGGCCTGGCGCGGACGGTCGGGGCGGTGGCCTTCAGCGTGGTGATTGGCCTGGCCATGTCGGCGATCTACCGCAAGGAAGAAGGCCAGAAGCGCAAGGCGCAAATGGCGATCCCGGACGAGCCGGAGAAGCGCCCCATCGGGCAGACGGCGGCGCACCTGGGGCTGCTGGTGCTGATCCTGGTCTTCGCGAACTGGGGCAGCCCGGGCCAGGGCGACACCTCCAGCTTCTGGTACTACTTGTGGGCGCTGAAATGGCCGCTGGTCGGCCTGCTGGCGCTGCTGCTGGGCGTCTCGCTGGTGAAGGTGCTCGGGCTGGGCTGGCGTCCGGTGGCGCTGGCGGGCCTGGCCACGGCGGCCGCCTCGGCCCTGTCGTTCGGCCTGGTGGGCGATCCGCGGCTGGCGCCCTTGCCGCCGATGCTGGTGGCCATCGGCGCGCTGGCGGCCATCACGCTGAAGGACACGAACGATCCTGACAACCCCGCCTGGACCGAGTCGGCCTGGGGCTTCGCCAAGCAGATCCTGCCGCTGTTGGCGCTGGGCGTGCTGGTGGCGGGCTTCCTGCTCGGCTCCACGCACGACGGCCAGAGCCTGCCGGGCATCATCCCGAACGCCTGGATCGCGGGCCTTGTCGGGGGCAACTCACTGGCGTCCAACTTTTTCGCCTCGTTCGTGGGGGCCTTCATGTACTTCGCGACGCTGACGGAGGTTCCCATCTTGCAGGGGCTGATGGCCGCGGGCATGGGCAAGGGGCCGGCCTTGGCGCTGCTGCTGGCGGGCCCGTCGCTTTCCCTGCCGAACATGCTGGTCATCAAGGGCGTGCTCGGCACGGGCAAGACCGCGGTTTACGTGGGCCTGGTGGTGGTCATGGCCACGGTCTCGGGCTGGCTTTTCGGGCTGGTGGCCTGAGGGCTGGGAGTCTTCTAGCGTGCAGGGAGAATCTTTTTGGATATTGTGTTGCAAAAAAACCAGGGCCAATGGCAGAGAAGATGGATACCAAGTTGCTTTCGGATGTTTCACCCTCTGAGGCAACTTGGCATTAGCGGTAAGATTCCTTCAATTCAAAAAGCCGCACTTGTCCATCCTCGGATGAGTAAACCAGAGAATAATACGTGTCCAACGCATTGTTTTCCAAATCGTTCATTGTATTCGCGTATCCCCAGACCAGTACATAGTCAATCATGGCTATTTCTTCACTTTCAGAACTTCCTGACTTCCAGCCAAAGGAACATTCTTCACTGCTTAAATTTCCAAAACGCAGATTTTTCATTCCGCTTTCAACCCATTTCAGTGGAAACCAGCCGACGCTGGCTTCATAATTTTCCAGAATGACCATTGGCTTGTCAACCCCCAGGTAATTTGAAAAATGCAGTTGTAGCCAATGGTCTGTATCCTTGATGGGCAGTACGGTGCTGTAGGGTTGTATCTTGTCTTGGGCCTCGTAAATAGCCTCCGCTGTCGCGCTAAGTTCTGCTGCCGATTTTGTGTATTTGAAGACTAGTCCAAAGTTGACGTACAAAATAATCACGATAGAAGTTTTTGATAGCCAGGATGGGTAGGTGTTTGTGGCAAGCCAAACGACGATGAAGATGAAAAATATCAAGGCCAACCTGTCCGACATCATTCCCGCGCTACTTGAGTTTGGCACCGTGAAAAACAAAATCAGGAATAGCAATGAGCCAGCAAGGAATACGTTTTTGGGCAAGAGGCTTATTCTAAGTAGCGATTTTAGCAAGTTGCTCTTGTATTCTGTTAAGTTGTTCTGAATCTCAACGAATAGGGTGATGGTGGTCAAAGCGATGAGCAAATGGTAGTAAATTTCCGTGAAACGCAATTCTCCCTCGTAATTCAACGCGATCAACGGTCGCACGTCTTTTATCCATTTGATGAGTTCTGATGCCGGTAGTCTCGAATCAGAATCGGAAAAATGAACGTTGTTGAAAAATTGAAGCAAAAGGAGAAGAGAAGGCAAAGCTGCAATTAGCAGCACTATATATTTTTTAGTATTGTTACCAATGACTGTCCGTATGTCTTTTGAGCTGGAATATTGTCCAATCAGGTTTTGCAACTCGGTCAGGAATATGATGAAAAGTAATATTGAATAAACAAAAGCATGGGCAAAATAAGTGAGAGAAAGTGCCACGAAAAGCGCAATGGCAAATTTTAGGGTTATGTTGGAATTGTGTTTTTTCCAAAGTGCCAGAGTGCCAAAGAGCAGGATGAATGAAATGCTCAAATTGTAGAAACCCAAGTAGAAAAGGAAAGTGTAGGAAAATGGGAATATCAAATAGCTTAATGCGGAATTGTTGTATTGTTGAGTCAAATGCCGGAACGACCAGGGGAGAAAGAACAAATACAAGATCATCAAAGCCTTTTCAGCGATGAAAGCTGGAAGAATGAAATTGAATATTGACAAGATAAAATGTCCAATCCAATTCGGGACTGGAACTGTGTTGAAAACAAAGAAATCGGAAAGAGGAGTCTCTGGGTTAAGCAGCAGCTCATGGATTAAATTTGAGTTGTACAAATGAGCTGCTCCATCCATTGTCGGAAAGAACTTGGATAAAAGGATAGGTGTCATATTTAGCAATACAACAATATAAAAAAAATAGGGTTCTATTTTGTTGAATTTTCCTTCCATGTTTCAAATTGTTTTATCGACATTTAGAATTTGTAGAGATGCGCTAGGACGGATGTTTTGGGTTTGTCGCCCAGGGTCGCTTGGCAGGATTCTCGATTATCGGTTGTTGGCTGCGTGGTTAGCCGACGAAGATGGGGAGGCCGGTTGGGATTGCTTTGCCGAGTTTTCCGCTTTGGCATCACCCTCGCAAGATAGGGCTTTCCGGCCGGCTTTTCCATCGCCTTGCCCTCAGAGCCAGTTCCACTGGTAGGTTTTCTGGCGGAACCAGCGGGTGGCGTTTTGGCGGGTGGCCTCGGGCAGGAGCTGCACCAGGCGGGCGGCCCACTCGTAGTGCGTTCGCTTGACGGTTCCCCAGCGGGCGGCCAGGCCTGCGGCGGCGGGGGCGGGGTAGGGCAGGAGCAGGAGCGAGTCCTGGCCGTCGAGCAGGGGCCTGGCGCGCCAGAGGTGCATGTCGGACGAGATGAGGCCGACGCTGCTCCAGCGCTGGTCTTGCCAGTGCTGGAGCAGGGCCTGGAGGTTGCCTGGGGTGTCGTGCGAGAGGGTGTCGGCCAGGAGGACGGCCCGGACTCCGGCGGCGCGCAGGACGCGGGCCATGATCTGGGCTCCGGTGGTGGGGTGTCCTTCGCGGCGGCCGCCGAGCAGCAAGAGGGTGTCGGCGCGGCCTGCCCGGTGCAGGAGGTAGGCGTAGGCCAACCGGCGGGCGGTCTCGGGCCCGGGCAGGTCGCGGCGCCAGTCGTAGTCGGCCGAGAGGACGGCCAGGGCGGAGCAGCGGGGCGGCTCGGGCACGTAGGGCAGCTCGCTGGCGGCGCCCCGCTGGTAGGCCCAGACGGCGAGCAGGTCGAGCAGGGCCAGGAAGAAGAGGGCGCGGATGAGGCGCTCGCGTCCGCCCAGGCGGTTGGAAATGCCTTCGAGGAGGGGTTCGAGCATGGGGCTGGGGCGTTGGGTTCAGTACTCGCCCAGGGCCAGGCGCAGGGCGTTCTGTGCCTTGAGGACTTCGTAGAGGGCGTTGTTGTAGTTGGTCTGGGCTTGCAGGAGCTGGTTCTGGGCCTGGGTGAGCTCGAGGCTGCTGGCCATGCCTTCCTTGAACTTGGCCTGGGTGCGCTCTTGGATGCGCTGGGCCAGGGCGACGTTCTGGGCCTCGTTGGCGAGCTTTTCCTGGGCGGTGGCCAGGTTTCCGTTGGCCTGGTCGGCCTCCATGCTGAGGCTCATGGCGAGCATCTGCTGGCTGTTCTCGATCTTCTGGACCTCGATGCGGGCCTGGTTGAGCTGCGAGCGCCGGGCTCCGCTGCTGAGGATGGGCACGTCGAGCTTGAGGCCAATGATGGAGGTGGGGAACCAGGGCAGGTCGGGGTCGCCGAAGTTGAACTCGTCGCGCTGGGCGTTTCGCTCGTAGGAGTAGAAGGCGGCCAGGGTGGGCAGGAAGAGGCTTTTCTGGCGCCTTTCGGCCAGCAGGGAGAAGGCCTTCTGCGACTCGAGGAGCTGGTAGCTGATGTGGCTGTTGAGGTCGAGCTGGCGGGGGGCCTCGGAGGCAGCTTGGCTGGCCTGGAGCTGCTGGAGGTCCTGGGCGAACTCGACCTGGCTGTCCATGGGCAGGGCCATCTGGAACTTGAAGAGGCGCAGGGCCACGTCCTCCTGGCGCCGCATGGAGGCCACGGCGTTCTCGAGGTTGCGGGTGGTGAGCTCGAGCTGGTCCACGTCGGTCTGCTCGACGAATCCGGCCTGGTAGAGGGCCTGGGTCTCCTGCATGAGCTGCCGGGTTGTGGCCAGGGTGGCCTCGAGCTGCTGGCGGTTGGCGGTGGCCATGGCGGCCAGGAGGTAGGCGTCGGCCACCTGGGCCTTGGCCTGTGCCTGGGTCTGGCGCATCTGGCGCTCGGAGATTTCCATGAAGGTGCGCGAGGCCTGGAGGCCGACGATGTACTCGCCGCTGAAGATGAGCTGGGTGGCCGAGATGCCGAAGGTGGCGTTGTGCTGGGTGCCGAACTGCACCTCGGCGAACTGGCCTGGCTGTCCGCCGAAGAACTCGGCGGGGACGAGCTGGGTGGGGATCTCGAGCATGTTGGTGTACTGGGCGGAGGCGCTCACCTGGGGCAGACCCATGGCGGTGGTCTCCCAGACCTGCTGGCGGGCGGTCTCGATGTCGAGCCGGGAGTTCTGGATCTGGAGGTTGTTCTCGGCGGCGTAGGTCTGGGCTTCCTCGAGGGTGAAGCGGTAGGACTCCTGCGCCGGGGCGGCGCCGGCCATGCCGAGCAGCAGCGCGGCGGCGGCCAAGAGGGCTTGACGTGTGGTCATTTCTTGTTTTTGGGGGCGAATTTAGCAAAAGCCGCGCAAGGCGTGGCCACCGGTCGGGGAAATATGGCCTGGCGGGGGATTGGGGCTCCGGCGGTGCGGAAAAAAGTTTGCTCGAGATTCCGCGGATCGCTTATTTTCGCGGGCCTAGCCAAGCCCTTGGCAGACAACAAGCTAATTCGCACCTTCAAACATCATCATGGCAACAACCGCTGATTTCAGGAACGGGCTCTGCATGGAGTTCAACAACGACCTCTTCATGATCGTCCAGTTCCAGCACGTGAAACCGGGCAAGGGCCCCGCTTTCGTGCGCACCAAGCTCAAGAGCGTGACCACAGGCCGGGTCATCGAAAACACCTTCACGGCCGGGGTGAAGATCAACGTGGCCCGCATCGAGCGCCGCCCGTTCCAGTTCCTCTACAAGGACGACATGGGGCTGAACTTCATGCACCAGGAGACCTTCGAGCAGATTTCGATCGCCGAGGAGCTGGTCGAGGCCCGCGACTTCCTCAAGGAGGGCCAGGACGTGGAAGTGGTCTTCCATGCCGACACCGAGTCGGTGCTCTACTGCGACCTGCCCCAGTTCGTGAACCTCAAGGTGGTTTACACCGAGCCGGGCCTCCGGGGCGACACGGCCTCTTCGACGGTGCTCAAGCCGGCCGAGCTGGAGACCGGGGCCTCCGTCCAGGTGCCCTTGTTCGTGGAAATCGACCAGATGATCAAGGTCGATACCCAGGCGCGGAGCTACGTGGAGCGCGTGCGCTGAGGCGTTTGCCGCTCTGGCGCGTTTTGGCTATCTTGGCGTGGCCAAGCCTAGCGACTCGTCGGCGTTCCCCTTGGGGCTTGGGCTCCGAACGGGCGCCGGCGATTCCTTTTTCCGCCTTTCTCCTCCTTTTCTCGCCCGCTAAACCAAAAACCACTGGCCATGGAAGATCGCAACAAGAACAAGCGGTTGGATTTCTGCAACTTCAAGCTCGACACGCTGCTCGAGATCACCAACATGATCAACGAGACCCTGCCCACCGAGACCCTGCTGCACAAGTACCGCAACCTGCTGCTCCAGCGGCTGGCCATCGGCAAGATCATCATCTTCGCCCACAACAAGGGCTGGGAGATGGTCCTCCAGGAGGGCTTCGGCCAGGAAGGCCCGCCGCCCATCGACGTCGAGGCCGACCTGATGCCCTTCGACTCCATCACCACCGTTACGGCCGCGAACCTCTCGCACCTGGCCGCGATGGACACCCTCATCCCGGTCTTCCACCACGACAAGCCCCTGGCCTTCGTGCTCATCGGCGACGTGGACGAGGAGCGCCAGGGCGTCAGCCCCACCATCAAGCACCTGCGCTTCATCCAGACCCTGACCAACCTGGTCATCCAGGCCCTGGAGAACAAGCGCCTCCAGCAGGAATCGCTCCGCCAGGAGGTCATCAAGAAGGAGCTCGAGCTGGCCTCGCGCATGCAGTCGATGCTCATCCCCGACTCGTGGAACTTCCCCAAGAACGACCAGATCTTCGTCGAGGCCTTCTACCTGCCCCACCTCGACGTGGGCGGCGACTACTACGACTTCTTCGCCCTGAGCGACCACGAGTACGCCTTCTGCATGTCCGACGTCTCGGGCAAGGGCATCTCCGCGGCCATCCTCATGTCGAACTTCCAGGCCAACATGCGCGCCCTGTTCACCGACGAGATCGAGCTGCCCGAGCTGGTCCAGAAGCTCAACGCCCGCGTCATGGCCAGCGCCAACGGCGAGAAGTTCATCACGCTGTTCGTGGGCAAGTACAACCTCCGCACCCGCGAGCTCAACTACATCAACGCCGGGCACAACCCGCCCTTCTGCTACGACAAGGACAGCGGCCAGATGAGCTACCTTTCCATCGGCTGCCCCGGCATGGGCATGCTCGACGAGCTGCCCGTCGTCCGCGAGGGGCGCGTCATGCTCAGCGCCCCCACCAAGATCCTCTGCTACACCGACGGCCTGGTCGAGCTGCGGGGCGAGAACACCACCGACGCCGGAATGTCGGCCGTGGCCGCCATCCTGTCCGACGACAAGCGCGTGGACGCCTCCATCGAGGCCGTCATCCAGGAGCTCGACGTCTCGCGCCAGAACAAGCTCTTCTTCGACGACATTTCCCTGCTGGGCATCGACATCTTCTGAACCGTCCGCCATGGGGTGGGGCGGAGGCTTCCACCGAACCGCTTCGGCACGGACGGGGCTGCCCGGCTGCTCTCTTCTGCTCTTCCAACCCAACAAACACAACCGACATGAAGAAAGTTGATCTGGTGTTCCGTACCGTCGGCGAGCGGACGACCGACATCGCCCTCGAGCTGGCCAAGAAGCACATCCGCCCCGACCGCATCCACCTGCTCCAAGACGTCAAGCCCTTCACCGAGACCGTCCGAAGGCAGCTCCAGATCGACTACGACTGCGACTACGTCGTCTTCATGGATGCCGACTGCCTGGTCATGGAGGAAATGAGGGACTTCATCGAGCGCACCGACCTGCCCTACATCGACTGCTACGTCTATGACAAGTTCCGCGGCAAGCTCCACACGGGCATCCACATCACCCGCGTGGACCTGGTCCGCGAAATGGCCCGGGTCGAGCCGCCCCAGAGCGACATGAAGTACGTGCTGCGGCCCGAGTCGCGCGTGCGGGCCATCGCCCTCAAGCGGCTCAAGATGAGCAAGGCCTTCAAGCATTTCCGAATTTACCACGACTACCACCAGTCGTTCGCCGACATCTTCTCGAAGTACGCCCTGCGCGAGCTGCGCAGCCGCACGGCCCAGAACCGCAGCAAGCTCGACGCCAAGATGGAGCACTGGAACGAGGCCGACCCCGACCACCGCGTCGCCCGCGAGGCCACCGAGTTCACCCACGCCCACGTCAGCCAAGGGGCCACGCCCGAGCAGGTCCACGACTTCATCGTCCGCATCCCCGAGTTCGCCGCCGCGCAGACCCGCGCCCTGGGCCTCCATGAGAAGGCCCCGCTGACCTGGGATGAGGTCATGGCCACCACTTCGCAAGAGGAGCAGGACGCCGGCATCCGCAAGATCTTCGGCATCGGCCTGAGCCGCACCGGCACCAAGAGCCTCACCAAGGCCCTCAACTCCATCGGCTACACCATCAGCCACTACCCCACCGACGAGACCACCTACGAGGAGCTCGCCGCCTCGCACTACAAGCTCCGCCTGCTCGAGTACTTCGACGGCATCACCGACATCACCGTCGCGCCCTACTACGCCCAGCTCGACCAGCTCTTCCCCCAGAGCAAGTTCATCCTGACCGTCCGCGACAAAGATCTCTGGCTCGAGGCCATGGAGCGCCACTGGAACGAGAAGCCCGTGCTGGCCACCGACTTCAGCCTCGAAAGCCGCATGGCCCTGCGCCGGCTGCTCCGCCTGGCCAACTACGGAACCTTCACTTTCGAGAAGGAGCGCATGTCCTTCGCCTACGACCACCACGTCCGCGGCGTGCTCGAGTACTTCAAGGACCGGCCCCAGGACCTGCTCATCATGGACGTTACCGCCGGAGAGGGCTGGGAGAAGCTCTGCCCCTTCCTCGGACGCCAGCCCCTGGAGGTCGAGTTCCCCCACAACAAGAAGAAGTCCGACCTCGACGAATGACGCTCCCCTCGGGGCGATCGAAATCTTTGGCTAAATTCGCGCCTTCGCAATCCGATAACAATTCCACACCATGACCCAAGAACCCCAAGAAGGCTACCTCGACATGGAGCTGCTCCGCTTCACCACCGCGGGCAGCGTCGATGACGGAAAAAGCACGCTCATCGGGAGGCTCCTCTACGACAGCAAGGCCATCTTCGAAGACCAGATGGACGCCATCGAGCTGACCAGCAAGCGCAAAGGCGAGGAGCACGTCAACCTGGCCCTGCTCACCGACGGCCTCCGCGCCGAGCGCGAGCAAGGCATCACCATCGACGTGGCCTACCGGTACTTCGCCACGCCCCGCCGCAAGTTCATCATCGCCGACACCCCGGGCCACATCCAGTACACCCGCAACATGGTAACTGGCGCGTCCACGGCCAACCTGGCCATCATCCTGGTCGATGCCCGCACCGGAGTGGTCGAGCAGACCCTCCGGCACGCCTTCATCGCCTCGCTGCTCCAGATCCCCCACGTGGTCGTCTGCGTCAACAAGATGGACCTGGTCGAGTACAGCGAGGAGGTCTATGAGCGCATCCACCGCCAGTTCATGGCCTTTTCCAGCAAGCTCGACGTCCGCGACATCCGCTTCGTGCCCATCAGCGCCCTCCTGGGCGACAACGTGGTCAAGCGCTCGCAGAACATGGACTGGTACGGGGGCGCCACCCTCATGCACATCCTCGAGAACATCTACATCGGCAGCGACCAGAACCACATCGACGCCCGATTCCCCGTCCAGTACGTCATCCGCCCCCAGAAGGCCGAGCACCACGACTACCGCGGCTACGCCGGACGCATCCTCGGCGGGGCCTTCAGCGCCGGCCAGCGCGTCAAGATCCTCCCCTCCGGCTTCGTCTCCACCATCAAGAGCATCGACACCATGGACGGAAGCCTCGACACCGCCTTCGCGCCCCAGTCGGTCTGCATCACCATCGAGGACGACATCGACATCAGCCGCGGCGACATGATCGTCCGCGAGAACAACGTCCCCAACATGAGCCAGGACATCGACATGATGGTCTGCTGGTTCAACGAAAGGCCGCTGAATCCCAAGGGCAAATACGCCGTCAAGCACACCACCCGCGATGCCCGCTGCATGGTCAAGGAAATCCGCTACAAGATGGACATCAACACCCTGACCCGCAACCTCGACGACAAGCAGGTGGCCATGAACGACATCGCCCGCATCAGCATCCGCACCACCCAGCCGCTTTTCTTCGACCCCTACCGCAAGAACCGCAACACCGGAGGCATCATCCTCATCGACGAAGGCACCAACGAGACCGTCGCCGCCGGCATGATCATCTGAAACGCCGGGGCCGTGCCCGATTCGGCATCCATCCCAAGCCCTTCGCCATGTCTGGCGGAGGGCTTTTTTGGTTCTTTAGAAAAGCGAGTGGGGAGCGCGAAAGAGATTGGCTCGGGTAAAATCCAGCTTTCCGGCGAGTAGGTAGATGACGGCTTGAGGGTCTCTGTTTTCCTGCATACCCTGGCTTTGGCCTTGGCGGCTTGGAAGAGCGAGTTGAAGCTCTCGATTATCCCGCTGCGCATGCGTTTTTCCGTCCAGTTGACGATGCCGGGCCAATGCCGTTTGATGGTCCTGGCCACCTCGACGATTTGTGGAATTTTGCTGTGGGTGGGATGCTGGCGGCAGTAACGAAAAAGGGTAGGCGGCGTTGCTTTTTTTATTTTGGCTTGCCGCGGGTTCAACACAAACCAAAATATAAAAGCAACTGACTGCTATATTGCATGTTGTGTGCATTTTTTTGCAATTTATCAAGGAAAGATTTTTTTATTTTTTTTATCTGACAACCCAATCAAGTAAAGATTTCTCATTTTTTTTTACTTGATTGGGTTACAAGAATGGTTCCATATAAGAGTGTGTGGGTAGCGCAAAAGGGATTGGCTCGGTCAAAATCTAGCTTTCCGGCGAGTAGGTAGATGACGACCTTGAGGGTCTCTGTCTTCCTGTATCCCCTGGCTTTGGCCTTGGCGGCTTGGAGGAGCGGGTTGAAGCTCTCGATTATGCCGTTGGTTATGCGTTTTTCCGCCCAGTTGACTACGCCGGGCCAATACCGTTTGATGGTCCTGGCCCTCGACGGCCTGTAGGATTTTGCTGTGGGTGGGATGCTGGCGGCAGTAACGAAAAAAGGTAGGCGGCGATGCTTTTTTTTGTGGGATTTCAAGGCACAAATGTTTATTTCCTGAACGATGTTTTAAATTTGCACAGATGCCCACAAAAAAGCAATGAATGCTCTACCCATGTTAGTTGCATTATTTGTTATCATTCAATTGATTACGCAATTTCTCAATTTCAGCTTTTGGTATTTTCGTTGAAATGGAAATTATATCATCTGATAAGTAAGGATTCAAAATTAGCTTAGTCTAAATGGGGAGAATTTGATGACGAGGTTTGTCCCCACGTTGGCAAGGCAACGGTTGGCG
>JFJP01037701.1_pt1 | contig 23917 bp, 31 predicted proteins | sample 431651 | NCBI WGS metagenome assembly JFJP01 (sample SAMN02602958, study PRJNA72255) | Microbial mat metagenome, whole genome shotgun sequencing project. | biome: fresh water; feature: sink hole; material: water; isolation source: purple microbial (photo- and chemosynthetic) mats found in...
AGTACTTTAGTAGATGCTTCAATTTCAAATATAAAATTTGTGAATTCTATAGTACTTGAATGCTTATGTTTAAGAGCGACTTTTTTGATACGTTTATCACGCTTATCCGGATCAGTATAGCAGCCCTTATCATAACATAGTCCTATGGCATTATCAGAGAATATTAATCCGTTAGTATGTAATAAACGTACTTCCATAGTTAAGCTACTTTAGTTTTTAGAGCGTTGAAAGGTCTAAACTTAGGTGTCTTCGAACCATTTGTTCTTGTATACTTTTCAAATTTACCAAATCCGCTGATGCGTACCTCTGTACCTTTTACGATAGTATCTGTGATGATATCTAGAAATTCATTTAGAAATTCTTTAGCGGCTTTCTTAGTCTGAAAATGCTCTGTAGCTGCGATTGCGTTAATTAGTTCTTGCTTGTTCATTTGTATATCCTTATATAAGAGTATGTATTTAGGGTTTACAAAGGACATCAGCAGAGCTAGTTAATACTAACCCTAACTGCCTAAGACCTATGTAGCTTACTTAGCGAATCTGCTACGTTTAGTAGACTCTGCCGCTGGTTTTTCTGAATCGTTACCGCTACGTCTAGCGTCGATCATTGCTTTTACTTCTGCTTCAGTTACGTCTTTGTAACCTACATCTTCAAAGTACTTAGACTGTTTTTCGAAACGAATACCAGCTTCAGTTTCATTGATGATTTCATCACCAGAAGCATTATCTTCTGTTCTAAAGATACCTTTTACGAGTCTTGAATCACCGATCTCACCATTAGACTTTTTATAGAAGTCTTGTTTGATCCATAGTTTAACAGGTACATCTTCAAACTCTTCAAAGATTGCTACGTCTTTCATAGCACCACCTTTACCGATTGGTAGAGAAGCCTCTGTAGGTTCGAAGTTTGTATCCAAATCTACACCCGCAATAGTACATAGTGTTCCGAAAGTTTTTTGATTACCTTCTAGTACAGTTTTGTTATCATAAGTTGCCATTGGAAGTGCACCATAAAGCATTTGCTTATTGTCGTTTCCTAGATCTACATAGAAACCTAATGACACAGCACCGTTTTCGTTTTGATCTACTGTTATAGCTGTAATGACTACATCGTAGATACCTGATGTTGAAATGAAAGATGATCCACCGCTACCTTTAGCGACGTCTTCTTTTGTAATACTTAATTTAAATGACATTGTATTGTCTCCTGGTTTTTTGATTTAAGTGCTATGCACTTAGTAAAACTTCATAGAGGATCTCTTTTCTACAGTCTACCCACCAGACTTTTTCTAGGTAAGTTGGAGTACTTATGAAATTTTAATAAATGTATTATATAAAAGGATGTTGATATCCGGTGCCACTCCCCATATTTCTATGAGTTAAAACTCTCTGTTTCTTATGTAGTCCGCAAGTTTGCAGTGCGGTTTTAACACTGTCTTCAATCAACATCCTAATAGCGTAGTACCAAGATTCGAACTTGGATATCCACCTTTATCAGTGGTGATGCTTTAACCAATTAAGCTATACTACGTGCTTGCAGGGTTTCTTTCCCACCCTGTGAAAGTCTATCAGTTGTATTTTCTATGTCGAACCTTCCCCTGATATGTGACAAAACCTCACTACCGATGCACCAGCGTGAGGAACTGTAGATTTAGATAGTCCACTCATCTGCTTCATCAGCAGACGACTCAAGTAGTTTTATATGAGCATTGATATCAAACTCATCCATATCTACTGAAGCAGGAAGATCTTCTTGTAATGTACGACATGGAAACTTCATAGTTTTCATATGTACTATACGTTTACTTGCTTTTACTTCGATGAATATTGCTTCATCTGTTACAGATAACCAGCTACCGTTCTTACCGAAGTTTCCTGGTGCACTGATTTTATATTTAGCAGTATCTGTGTCATATTGACAATGTGAAGTAAATACAACATTGATACCTGCAGGGATAATCACATCTTCAAGATATGCGTTAAACTCCATGATGTCTTTACCAAGACCGGACCATACGTTAAAACCTGTAGCTTTTTCATTCCAATACTTTTCCATATTATTAGCAAGGTGAGTTACAGAATCTATTACAAGAGTTGCTGGTAATACTTGATATTTAGCTTCGTAGCTTTCTAATTTCTCTGCAATAGTTTCTAATAGTGGTTGAATTCCTGAATATTCAGAATACCTGAAGTGTGGGATCTTACCTCTAAACGCTTTGTTGTCTGTAGATAGTACTAGAGCATTCTCTAGTTTACTTATCAATGTAGTTTTTCCAGAATTCTCTAGTGCGACAATTCCTAATTTTATTCCATTTGCCATGTTATGTCCTCTTTCTTTTATATAATAGTAGTAGTAAAAACTACTACATGTATTACATACTTGCTAATATAAGTATAATTAACAAGTAATGTGTTAGATGATGTACCATCTGATCAAATCCTAATGACCACCAGAAGTATCGGTTGTCAGGAGTAAATCTACCAAGTAAATTTGGGCTAGCTTTGATTCGATCCATAGTAATATGTAAAACGAAGTCTAACATAGCTAAACTTAAGGCAGTGTTAATTCCGACGAATAGTATGGATATTATGAATGTCCCTATTGCGTGTACACTTCCATGTGATACCAATGGTAGTACCCATTCTGTCCCACCTTTAAATTTACCAAGCATGTACTGTCCTTGAAGAGGAAAGTCTGCTATAAAATGTTTAAGTTGGAATAGTAGTAGTAACGTAAATATAGTTACAACCATTAACAATTCTTTAATTGCATTGATTTAAACAATAAGTAGTTTAGTTCAGGATTTGATCTTGATAGCAAAATTGTATCTGCAATAATTTCTAGTACATTTTCAATAGCTTCATAGTCTTCTTTACCTATTACTTTTGTTACTTTAAAGAGTCTTACACCCATAGTTTTTGTAGGTCTTACGACGTACACTAAACGTATCTTGTCAATCTCAATACCTTCTTTTTGTAACATCCAAGCATAAGCCATAAGCTGTATGTAGTAGTTCCAAGGAATCTTTTCTGAATTTGGTTTTATAGATACATTTTTGTAATCTACTATAATAGTATTTGTTCTATTATCAAATGTACCAGCTACATAAACTCCGTCTTTTACTTCGTGATACATACTTCGTTCTACTTCAGTAGGTTTGTTAAGTTTAATATACTCATTGATAAGTGTTGAAGCCATGTCCGGGTATAGTTCACGTATTTCTTTAACATTTACATCTGTATTAAACATATGTTTTGTAAGATAACCTTCTACTAAATCTCTACTAGTCTCTTCGCCTTTTGCGTATAGCTCTGCTAGTCCGTGTACAATAGAACCTAATACAGATGCTGTATTACCTTTGAATTGTGTTTCTCCTAGTACTTGATCCTTATACCATATGATAGGTAGTTCAAAGAACTTACTAATTGATGATGGTGATATCTTAAAGATACAGTCTTCAGGCAATGGTACTTTGACGTGGTCAAATATTGTTGAGGTTTTGCTCATTTCGATCCTTTCTTTCTTGTATGATTTTGTTTATTTCCTGACGATCTATTGGAGTATAATTAGTATTTTCCAATGATACGTTGAAGTATCGATCATCAGGTAATGTTTGTGCGTGTACATGGCCATGTATGTTTATTTTTCCACGAAGTTCTTCTGGATGGATAGGTGCATGTGATAGCCAAGCCTTCTTTTTTGAAGTTAATGCATATATTCTATCGAATACTCCAAAGAAATCTTCTAATCGTAAGAAGTCTGTATCGTGGTTACCTACTACTAGTATTTTATAGCCTGGTAGTTCTTGTATGATAGGTAGATAGTCTTTATGAAAAACTATATCACCATGAAAATATACAGTATCTCTACGTGTAATAGTTTTCATGTAGTTTTCAATAATAGTATTATCATGCTCTTCGATCGTAGTAAAGTCTTCACGATATTTTAATATATTTTTATGACCGAAATGCCAATCGGCTGTGTGAAATACTTTAGACATGTTGTTCCTTTCTGGTAGTAATTACCACCATAATTTATTGTACCATTCCCCAAGAAGAACCCAAGCTTTACTTATTTTTTCACAGTTTTCTTTATTAAGGTCATCACCATTTGCTGCAAGTTTAAAACCTTCTATCATTTCTTCAAGTGCTTGTCTGAATCCTTCATGAGCATCTATATCAATTATCTTATCGGATAATTCATAAAACGATACAAGTCGTGGGTATAAAAATTTAGCGGTAGAATGATCTAATGACCATGTTACAGTATCATCAAAACCTTTTTCTTCGTACTGTTTTTTAAATTTTTTAAGACGTTTCTTTCCAAGTTTTTTATTTGCATAACCTACATACGCTGGATGTTTATAGAATTTCATGTAAGACTCCTTAACAAATTTTCTTTTTCGTATGTTTCAGAATGTTCTATTAGGCTTAGTGTTAAGTTTACGGCTATTCGTCGTGAGAGACGATCTACAAGCTGTTCTACTAAAGGTTCTTCTGAATATTTATCTATAACAAAGGAACCTGTTACTCTATCTGTTCCAAATATGTAAACATAATCACATACTTCATCGTACATTTTTTGGTATATATTAACCATAAGCTCTCCTTGGAGAGGTTTTAGTTCATACTTATGTAAACCTTCTTTCATGTATTTTCCTTTTTTGTATTAGGGCAATAGTCCTCACAAGTACCTGTAAGTTCTACAAACGTATAGAGGTCTTGTATTAAACAAAAACCTTTGTCTAATCGTATACCATTTATATCCATAGTTTCATAGTATATGCAATTTTTGCATACTTCTTTCATGCAATCCCTTTTAACATTTCTTTTATTTCTTCTATAGTAGCTTTTTGACTTAGTTGTTGTAAACTAGACCAATCCATTCCTATTTCACCAGTAGCTTCATTCTTTACGATTTGATTATCTATAAAGTCTGTAGCCATAATAGATGTTATATTATCGTTTAGCCACTTAATAACTTCTGAATCACGTTTTACTATAAAGTAAATAGAGTCGTATATTGTAGATGTTACTTGTATTTTATCAGACCATCCTTTCTCATCAATGAGAGTATGTATCTTATTAATAGCTAATGCTGTTAGTATAGACCAGAACTGGCATGTTGCATTATTAAGTGTTCGAATATCCTTATCCGGATTATCTGTACTTATATAGAAGCCCATACCTAAATGTATTCTACGATTTTGTTCAGCTGTAGTTAAAACATAGTTTTCTCTATAGTGAGTTATGCCCGGATATAGCATATAGTGGTAATTTTCAAAGATTGTTGTAGCTTCTCCTAGGGAGATCTTTAAAGACTTAGCCACTTTAGGTGGATAGGCACCGTAGCTTAGACCGAATGTAGCAGGCTTACCTTTTTGTCTGATAGCTTTTAGTTCTTTATGCCCTTCTTCAACAAGTCTGAAAAATTCCTTAACATCTGTAGTTGTATCTCCAGTGATAGGCATATACTGTGCTATCTCATCTTTAAAATACCCATAAGCATTTAAGCAATGGCCATCTAGATTTTCTAGGAATACATTACATTTATTTGTGTCTTTAGTTAGTGATGCTATTACACGGTCTTCTAATGCTGAGTAGTCTATTGCATATACTATATAATCTTCTGGAGCAATGAAGCATCGTTTGATCGGTTTAGCATAGATAGAACCTGTAGAAGGTGCATTAAGCATGTTTGGACTATTAGATGTATATCTACCTGATTTTGCTCCAAGTAGCTTATATTGACCGTATAGACGTCCATCAATAGTATACTTATAGAATGCGTTGATAAAATTGTTACGTACAATAGCTGCAAATGAATGATCAATAAATGCTTGATAAAGTTCAAGTAATATAGGATCAGTCTCTGTGCGTTGTAATTCTTCGATAGGTTCTCTTCCCCAAGACGCTTCACCGGTATCTTTAGAAAATTCTATAGGATCTATACCCATATACTCAAAGAACTCACGTTTTTGTGTAGATGATCCCGGATTAAACGGTTTCATAATATTGTTAAAACTAATGTCTGTTACTTGATCATGATATGATTTATTCCAGATAATAACCTTATGTTCTGCAAGACGTTGCATAGCAAGCATAGCAGTAGGTTCTGTAGGTTTAATGCCTTTATTTAAAAGACGTTTAATCTCATGGTGTTCAATAGCAAATGGTTTAACATCTCTGACTGACCATTTAGGTACACCAGGAAGTATTTCTTCTAAAGGTGTAATTACATCATACATGTCTTCGGCATGTTGTTCCATAAATATAAGCATGTAAAAACTACGGTGTGTCATATTTGAAGCATCAAATTCTTTTAGATAGTATGCCGTATCTCTCATTTTAGATTCGATTTCTGCTTTAAGTTCAGCAGCTACTAAAGGAAATTTCTGTTCAAGAAATGCTTTTACGTACGTATTTTGGTTGATAGTTGTTTGTACTTGTTCAAGTATTGTATCTAATTGTTGTTCTAGTTCGTATACTCTATTAAGATCAATCGGTAAACCGTTGTGCATAATTCTAACAGTATCTTTAACAAGAGGTTTAGCTACATTTTCATAAAACCACCCTAATGGAATTTCATCATTACGAGGTTCTGGTAAAGGTAGTAGATCAATTGGTGGTATCATATATGATCCTTTTCATTAAATAAATTTCTTACTTTCATTAGTAGTTTACCTAAATAGTTACTGCCTATGCCTTTACAAGTTCCCCAGTATGTATCGTTCCAATCGTTACGTTCTTCGATATGCTCATCACCCGTAGCTATTAACTTAGAAAGTAATTCTGTGTGTTGAGAAAATTTAGCTAATAATGCTACAAGCATTACTTCAAGTTTTATATCATCCCAATCAGTTCGTATTAATTTAACATTAAGTCTAGATAACTTCTTAGCTTCTTTAGGAGTACAACTTTCAATTTGTTTAGCAAGTTGTTTATCTGTAGTAATGAACTTCATTGACATATAGTAGTTTTCTGAACTGCTGTAAGTTATTCCGTCTATTACTATTTTACAGAAATACATATTAGATAAATATTGTTTTTCGTTTTTAAATTCGATGTTATCTAAATTAAAACTCATGCAGATACTTCTGCATCATACTTAAGTTCTGTAAGTGTTGATTGTATTTCTTCCCATAAAGCAAATGTAGCGCATGAATCAATTGCAGCATATTTAATCAAACCTTCATCAAACATGTTGTCTAAATTGAAGTTTTCGGCAGATACCGCCCAATCTCCATACTTATAACCCATTAGATGTTTAAGACCTACTTTAGCTTCCAGTATATTTACATGATTTAACATAGTCTTTGAGAGTACTTCTGTGTCCTCATAATTTAAAGGAAATTTACCTGTATGATATAGGATATGTTTACCATCAAAGGATAGATTATGCCATATTTGTTTACGTGTAGTATTAGCTAACCACTTAAGTACTAGCATACGATGATGATCGCTAGGTAATACAGCTACAAATGCATCTGTAGGACTCCAGGCTATAGAGAAGTGTGTGACATAGGTTAATGAAGGGTGTGATAAACCTGTAGATTCTATATATTGTCGTATCTGACGTTTATCTTCACGATCAATATCTTCATCATGCTCTTTTAAATATTCTTTCATGATTTCTTTTTCAGAATCAGTCCATTTAGATGCTGTTTCAAAATCACATGCAACTATATCAGGCATACTATTTAGTGTTTGCATGATATTATAAAGGTTACTTGAATAAGTATGTGTTATAGGTATTACGAATTGCATGTAAATCCTTTATAGTTTTTTTGTAAATAAGTATCTTACTCGTTGTAAGAAAGAAGCATTTATGAAGCTGTGTAATTTTTTAACGTAGTATGAATTATTTGCTTGTAAACTATAAATACTTTCACGTTGATCATCAAATACATCAAAAGGTATATGAAATGCTGCTTTTGCAGCTTCAGACCATCCGATTACATATTCGATACCTCTAGCATCTCTAAATCTTTCACCACGTATCATTTCTGTTGTTACGTTTACCTTCATATTAGGTTGGTCTAATCTAGGCAGTGTAAAGCTATCTGGGTTATAGTGTTCTATATAAGCAACTGCTTTATCTGGAACATCTACTACGACTATTTCTGTTATAAGTAACATAAGTATCCTTTAGTAGGTTTTTCTAAGATAGTGTGCAATACCTAATGCATCACATCTACCATCGAGTAATCCGCCTTTAGGTCCGTTTAGTTGAGCTTGTGGATAGATTTTAGATATAGCTTCGTACGTACCTTTTTTACCTGATTTTGGAACAACTCCACATAGTTTTTGCCATTCTTGTGGGCGTACTTCTACGTAGCCTATTTCAAGTGTTTGTAGCATACCTTCAAGTTCTCCTACACGTCTACCTAAAGACAGCATGGATGAGACTCCTTGGCCCGGCATAGCTCTCACTTTCTCGATAGCAATCATTGTAGGAATTTCATCTGCAAGTATTTCTTTAAACTCTTTAATATACCCAGTAAGTCCTTGATACTTAAAGTCAATAAATACGACATGGTTTTCTTCGGTCAGTATACACATAGCCCCGGATGCTCCGGGATCAATTCCAATCCAAAACTTCATAGCAATCCCTTTCTGTAGCTACTAATATACTCATGCATAACAATGTTATCTAGAGTTTCATAGTCTACTGGTTGTTGTTCGTATGTAAGTTTCTTTTCTTCGTAAATAGCGTCAAGACGTTTTATGTAATCGTTTTTAAGTAAACCTGCTGCTTCGATAGGTAAAGAACCTCGTTTAATAGCAATAAGCCTTTCTCGTTCGTTTCCTTCGTAAGCAACAACATTTTCACCTGATTCTAATACATCTACAAGACGTATGATGTGATGTAGTTGCTTAGGATCATATCCGTATTTTTCTACTATTGAAGCTCTACTTGGGTAAAGTTTACTAAAAGCATGTACTTTTTCCATAGTCATACCTTTTAAAGCAGAAGGATTCACTTTATAGTTTTTGAACATATCAAGTGATTTACCTATTTTATACTTTGTTTGACACACTTCAATCCATTGAGGATTACCTTTAGCGACAATTTCTGCAAAAGTATATATGTTATGACATGTAATCTCGCCTGTAGGAAAGGTGTACTTATATGATTCATTCTTACGAAGATCTGCAAGTGTAGGTATAATAATAGCATTTGCATCTATATCTGATTCATCATCATCTAGATTGTAATTCTGAGAGCCTTTAAGCATAACAGCGTATACTGTATGCCCCTGTGACTCTAGATGTTTTCGATAATCATGAAGAGTATCTATAATTGTTCGATATTTTTCTGTTTTATTCATTAGAATAACCTTTCTACGTATGTTATAATAGTTCTTTCAAATCTATCAGTATTCATTGGATAAGCCCAATAATCATTTATATCATACATAAGTTCAATTACTTGATCTTTAGTAGCTCCTAGGTCTCTAGCATGTAAAGCAGCTCTTACTAGTGAACGTGAACCTTCACCGTCAGCAGCATCATAGGCATATACGAATGTTGTTAGTGGATCATTAAGCATTACACTTGTTTGTGCTCTTGACAGCTTTTTAGGACGTTCTTTTTTATTTACTGTTTCAGATGCTTTAATAATAAACGGTTTTGACTCTAGTGGATGTGCGTTTATAGTTGAAAGTACATCTCTACCTGAGTAAGAAAAGAATATCTGTGATTTAGGTAGTGGATCCGCTTTAATAGCTAAGTATTCAGATACATGCTGTACAAATGCTTTCCAGTGTAGATCAGAAATATCTACGACAGAATCAAGTTCTATAAGTACTCTAAATTTATTAGGGTTATTCTTATCAGAAGTTAGTGCTATATGGTGATTTAAATCATCAAGCATGATGTGACATTCTTCAGCAGTAATAGCGGATTCATCTACATCAATAACTAACCATTTACAACCGCCTAGAACGTTGTTTTTACCACGAACACCCTTTGTTGCATGTGGATGTTTGTCTGTATCATAAACAGCGTCTAAACCGGCTTCCTTGAGCCTAAATGGTGTATAAGCAAAATCTTCTCTTAGCATATTACCTAAGTCTTCAAACGAAGTTTCGGTATAGTCATAGCCGTATGTAGTTGTTGATGCTATGTGATGTTTTTCTAAATCAATTGCATCAGATGAAGCACCATCTTCAATAAGTGTCATAAGTTTACTGTTATCAATTTCTAAGTAGGATACTCCACTTATAGAAGTAATACGTTGTTTTTCAAAACATACACCATCATCGCATAAGGTATAAATACCTTCTTTATCATAGGATGAAGCTAATTGTATTAAGCTTTTAACATGTTGTTCGGCTGGACCTGAAGCAGGTACAAATCCAAGTTTTTTGATTGTATGAAATGTCATAGTAGCTCTACCATCTACATCTACAGTAGTATTTATTAGGTCAGAGAATACTTCGTGAGGCTGTTTAGCTAATTCTGTTTCAAATTCTATCATGTCATTGTCCAACATTTCGCAATAAGATATTGCTGATATATAGTCATCTTTAGTAATGCTCTTATGACCATTAAATAATGCTATAGCTCCAGATAGTTTGAGTGATTTCCACTGTAAGTGGTTACGTACAAGTTTAGCAATAGGAAATTGTGGATCTAGCATACCGGCTACTTCTTCGTTGTAAGCCATGTAGCGATCATATATTTTCTGTACTTCTGGATCTACACCAAGTGTAGTTGTAAAATCGTTTAATAAACGTTCTGCAATAGAACTGATAGCAAGTGAAGCTTTTTGTTTAGCTTCTGATGCAAGTTGTTTATTGTTTGTTACCCATTCGTCGAATTGTTCAATAGTCTTAAACTCTGGACGTTTAACCTCTTCGGGAGCATACATAAAGAAACTACGTCTTGCTAGTTTAGAACTAAAAGCTTTCTTAAATGCTTCCTTCACGTAGTTTTCATGAAAGATAGCAGCTTGTGATCCCATGAATAGTGCAGATACTGGGAAGTTCTCTATTGGTTTAAGTTGATTTTCTTTATTACGTAAAGCTTTTACTTCTTTATGTCCCATATCGTATACTTCTGACATGAATTGCATTAGATCAGCAACACCTTTAGTAAACTCATCACCTATCTCACCTGAGAATATGTATCCGGCACCAAGCTTTTCTTCTTCAAGTCTATTGAAGTCCATTGTAAGGCCTTCCATAGTAGAACTGGGTGAGCTGAATAATGGATTAGGGTTTGTATAATATGCTTTATATACATCAAACTCTTCAGAGTTTTCTAAACCATCTTCTCTAGCCATTTCGATAGCTCTACGTTTAGCATTTTGCTTACGTCTATTGTTTAACGATAAGTAAGCTGGTCCAAAACAGTTTCTAACTGCATTTTTAGAGGAATCTTTACCTGAACCTGAACCACTAATACAGAATGTAATTCCGTTAATTGGTATCATAGCATCATCTGAAAGTTTAATTTTTTTCTGAAATTGAGAAAAGAATAGTATGAATTCAGATACAGCTATTGATAATCGCATACGATAAGGTATTCGATAATTATTAATAGAATTAGCAAGATCAGTAATGATTTGCGGAAGTCTTCCGTTAAATACTTGGTCTTTATCTAGTTCTTTTTTTAGTAGATCATACATTTGTTTCCTTTGATTTTTTTGTTTAGTCGTCTGATGTTGTTATAACAAACCCACCGTCATCGTCATCCCAACGTATTCGTACTGGTCTTAGTATGATATTTCCTTATAGGTGATTAGCGTTTAGTAGTTCAATACGACATCTGCTGCAAGCTACATAGTACAGATTTAACTCTGTGATATCTTCTTTACAATCAGGACCACCTTTATTGATGATCTTTTCTATCGTATTATTTAAGTCATTTTCTATATATACAGAATCATAAGTTCCGCCTTTGGATACATGAGCTGTTGCAAGAATTATACTCTGTTGTTTCTTAGGTTGAGCTTTAGCTAAATTAAAAGTCTCAAAGATTGTACCGTAACTATGCGTTTCTAAGAGACGTAAGGCTGATACAAGGTTTTGATCATCACCGTGAATATCACGTAGGTAAGCATGAAATTTTTTATACGTTTCTTGTAAAGATCTACTAGAAGCAAATTCTTGATAGTCTCTTTCGAGATATTTATGTTCTTTACGATATACAGGTTTACCTGAAGATATAGTAATTAAGTCTAATGGTAATGCAAAAATTTCTTTTGGATCACGTAGAGTAGAGTAAAGTTCTTTAGTCAAATGAAGTGAAATCATTCGTCCTATTAATTGTGAGTTTGTTCTTGATAGATATATACGAGATTTAGCTTCTGTTTCATCTATATCTATACCTTTGAAATGCATATCTTTATCAAGATATTTTTGGCAAAAGTTTTCTATACGATTAGCTATACCGGTTCGTACTCTAAAGGACTGAGATAATTCCATTTGAATACCTACGTCTTTTAGTACTTCAAAACCATTTACAGTATTCATAAAAGCATAAATGTTTTGGTGAGGATCACCTACCATAACTTTTTTAGGAGCCTTTAGTAGTTTAAATATTTCTATTGTAACCTCTGATAAGTCACCGGCTTCATCTACCATGACTAAGTCGTAGCTTATATCTAAGTTTCCTGCCTCTAATTGTAGATAAAAATATTTCATAATAAAACCAAATGTTGCTGGTTTTTTATTATCTACCATATCCATAATGTATTGTTTAGCTATTTTAGCTTGAGCAGGAGCTGCTATCGTATCTATAAAAGATAGTGATAGTTCTGATGAATTGAAGAAAGCATTCATAGCATCAATAATTTGACGTTTAATATAAGGAGCGTTGTTAGTAGTAATGCTGTCAATGCTAAGTTCTTCTATTTTTTGTTTTGTACCTCGTATCACATAATGATAAGCTAAAGCATGAATTGTTTTACAATCAATGTTAGGAGGAAAAAACAGTTTTGCTTCATCTGCTACTGATTTATTGAAAGCAATGTATAAACCTTTAGTAGGTTTTAGTGCATTTGCAATACCTTTAAGTGTATGTGTCTTACCACTACCTGCTACCGATGATATTTTATATAAAGGTTCATTTGTGGTTAATACTGTATTAATTATAGCTTGTTGTTCTAGTGTATATCTATTCATAATGGATATCCTTTGTATTGCTTATTTCTGATACATATATTGTATGTCGCTTTCCTGATCTGATATTCAATATATCATAGAAAGAACATATTACTAAATAGTTTTATAGTGATGATACATCGACATCTGTTTAGTTAAAGAAGGTCTATCAGTAAATAGTAAAACATATAATACTCCACCGACGCCACTAGTACCAGCTGTAGTGCCGGCCTGGTTTATCTGGTAATCGCCAGAGGATTCTGAAAGAATACTGGCGATACCAGTTTAACCTGGCAAGCACGGGTGCTGGTACTAGTGTTATAGTAGAGAGTTGTACAACGATGATAACATCAGTCTATCTTTACTGGGCTAGTACGGCTAGATTAAATTTTGTTCTTGCGATTAAAATATAAGATCTAATGGTCTATATATATGCTTTACTCTTTACTGTAATTATTTGCCTTTGTAGATTATTGAATACTTTCTCCACCTGCAGCATCTTCAGGATTCGGCTGCATGTACAGGAAGGCACATCCTTGGATGTCCCGTACTAGTCATCCGTAGCGTAGCGAAGGATGACTAGTATATGGTAATAGAGTCGTACAGTGCTGATTCAGCTACCTACTATTACCTACTAGTCGAGTTTTGAATTCGTTATAGTATATACTTCTATTTAATAATCTATAAAAGCAAATAGTTACCTATAAGCTTTTGGAAGTAATAAACGTGACCATGTTACAAGACCGCCAATGGATGAACCATTGTTTTGATGTCTTGCAGCACGTAGTTTATACTTTGTTTTTCGTGGTATTTTCATAAAGTTGTCTCCAACCATTATACCTAGTACTCGTCTAAACCCATATTTCGCATAGCGTATACGTGTTTTAGATGGTTTTATTCTAAATTCGTCTGCTTTAAATATTGCTTGAATATCTTGAATCAGTAGGTTTAGAGAAGTGTGATTGTCATCATTTAAGGATATTGTAATGTCATCTGCATAAACAGTGAAAGCGTAATCTCCTACAACATTATCGAGATGTTCAACTACAGCAGCAAGGGTAGGTACTAATGCGATATTACATAAGATAGGTGATGTAGCAAAGCCTTGTGAACAATATCCTTCATTGTGATATAAGTACTGATCATTCCCAAATAAAGGTGAAAATTTTTTAATATGATCAGCAGTTACGTTATCAAAGAAATCAGCTATATCCATGCTGATAGTTGTTTGAAAGCCTTTATGTTTTTCTGCTGCTGTTACACAGTTACGGTTTGTTATAAAACCATGTTGAATGTTTTCTACACTATACTCATCTGCAACATCTTGCCATAGTAGTTCTAATGTTTGTAACTTTGAACGTTGGTAAGATAGTAATTCTGGATCGGGTGCAGTAATTCGTCTGTATCCCCCACTCTTTTTAGGGAGTTTGAATTCACGGTAGGTCATAGTAATTCCTTAAAAGTTATGTTACATAATTTCGTCGTATGCAGTTAATTCTGTATACCAACGATGGATCGTTAGATCATCTGCAGCTTTAATATCTGCTTCTGGTGCACCGAATGATACTAGCAAAGTACGTTGTTCTTCAATAGACACAGTAATTTCATTAGCATCCTCTTCTATATTATAGTGAGAATACTCTGACATTGTATCATCTATTTCCGCTAAGAGTAGATTTTGAACTTCGATAATAGTCTCAACCAACTCTTCTTTTGTGTAGGTTTTATAGTCACTGAAGATGATTTTCTCTGCGTCTTGGTAGTAATATTTTTCTAAGCACATTAGATGTGTTTTTAAAACAAACTCGTTTGCAATTTCTATCTCTGTTAGATCTTTAAACATAAGTGTAGTAATAGAATGTACTAGATCTTTAGTTTCTTTATCATAAGCTACTTGTATTTCACCAGTAGATACTTTTTTATCTTTAGTTAAATCTACTAAAGTATTACTTGCTTTTGGTGTATACTTAGTAGGTGTATAAGTTGTATATACCTTTTTCTTAACGTTGTCCGCTTTAATAAACTGTACATTAGGTTCATACACAATTTGAGTTAATACCTTAACAATTTTGGATAAATCTGCTATAGCTGTAGTGTCTACTACATAAGACATATTAGTTGGAGCTTGTCCAAAGAATTTTTCTGCCATACTAGGATAAACTACGTTTGCTTTTATATATGTTGCACATCTACCTTTTTGGTATTGAATACCTGCTTCAGTAGTTACATCACCGGTTGCTACACGATACTCTGTATGTATAAGTTTTACTGGGTTATTGTAAATAATACTGCTGAATGATGGTGTTTTATCTCCTGTTTTTAACGGAAATACAATTCCTGTATCTACTTCATGGTCTTTTTTAAGATCGGTTCCACTGAATGATGCTACACCTGTTGGGTGTCTATGCATTGTATTAAGAGGTACTGATAAGTATTCTACAGAGAATTTAGTATTACCTTCAAAAATAGGTTGTATAAACGGAAGTAGTTTATTTGTAACTGTATTATGAACAGGTTGTAACATGTCTGATACAGCACTTACATCTTTTAGTTCAAAATCTATATGAGCAGAACTTACAAATTGTTCATAATTGAATATCGTAGTAGGGAATGCGATATCTATAGTAGATTCATCCTTAAACTTTAATCGAGCTACTAAAGCCCAATAATGAATTTGAAATTCATTAGCTACTGCAAGCGGACCTGATAATTCTGCGATTTGCTTTAATGTATCTTGTTGCCAATATAAGATACCTATATTTGAGAAGTTATTTGCATCAAATATTTTAGGTTCTTTTTTTGGAAGGAGTGGTAATGCTGGTGTGTGGTACATGGTTAAGCCTTTAGATTAATTTAGCTGCTCTGAATATATCAAATGAATGTTTAATACATGAATCTGCATAAGGTTTTGAAGCACTCGTCATACAACTACGTTCATAAGGAGAACCTAAATTTGCGTGATGTAAGGTACGAAGACCTTCGATTGTTTTGTTTGATGTACTTCCAGTACATACACTTGATGGACCTCTTTCTGTATGGTCACTGATATTACAAGATTTAAACGGTGAGAGATGATATCCTGAAGTATTATTATTACTCATTTGTACTAAAGAAGTTCCGTAATAAGGTACATAAGTACCTTTAGTTAGTAGTTGATGAGCTACTAGGAAATACTCTTTGTTGAAATCCTCATTAGGGTACTTACTTATTCGATAAGATTGTTCGAGACGGGAACGATCTACGTTATAGAAGTTTTTTTCAATACTTACGCTACGATCTCTGATTTGAGATTGATAAACTTGCATTAAAGTTTTAATGTCTTCATCATGTTTTTTTGATTCTATACTACTAGAGTTATATAAAACATCAATAGGATTTAATTCTTTATAACTATAAACAAGTACTTTTGTTACAAGGTTATTTGTCATACCGTTTAGTAGTTCTAAAGCTACAAGTGGGTGTAATGGGTTAATTAAAGCTCCACTGGCTAGTACGAATACAGTTCCTGCAAATCTTTCTTTAACAAGTTGGTAAGTTGAATGTACTAGCCCTATAGCGGAAGCAATACTAAATTCTTGATCAAGTTTGATAATTTGTCTACCTAGTTGATTTCTGTACTCATCCGGAGATACGCGTATAAGAGAAGAAGTAATATCTAAAGAATTACTGTCAATTAGTTTTTGAAAAGCAGTACTAGATGAGTTTATTTCTATTAGAAAAGAACCTGTCCCTTTTATGTCTAACGGATCACCTGGTGATTGATATGTAACACTGTGTGTCTGAGTAAATTCTTTTACTTCTTCTTCTACTACATACTGTAGTAATGTCTTACTGCCTAGCATTTATTGCTCCTTTTATTATTTTAAAACGGTACATCAGCTTGTGCTTCAGTAGTTACTGTACCATCATGATTTCCGAGTTGGAAGTTATATACCCTATTAGTAGGAAGCTTTGCTTCTCCATCAAACTCATACTCAAGCAGAAGTTTGTCTTTCTCAAGTAGGTTAAGATCAGTTTCAGCTAACATCTCTAGAAAACCTATAGCTAAACGTAATTGGTTCATAAAGAATGGTGTAAGCTGTATCAACCCATAAGATTCTACTTGTAGATCTGCATCTTGTGTAGGATTAAGCCATAGGTGTGCATTGTTACCATTATGGGTAGCAGATACAAAATGACCAATACGTTCAAATGAAGCTCTTGTAGCTATTCCTGGTGCTCCATAGAATACATGATTAGGTTTTGCAACATACATACGTGTTTCTGTATTATACCTTGTACCTATTTGTGTTTTATATAAATCACCTTCACCGTCTACACGACTTTGTCTTAGAAAAGGTTTAGTACGAGAAAGTAATGATAACTCATCACTAGATATAAGTTGTAGTTTACATGCAGGAGAAGTATTTGATACAGTATGTTCAATATAAGGATTCTTAGGAAATCTTAATAGGTTTGATATTTCAAGATTTGAAGGTTCAAATACTTCAATAGTCTTAAATAAATTTACAGATTGAGTAAGTTTCATTAGTTCGGTAAGCCAGTGTATTGTATTAATAACAGTACCACCATATCCTACAAAAGTAACAGTATAGTCTTTACGTTTAACTTTTGTTATTAAAGCTTTTAAATCTTTAATATCGTAACCAAGAATCCTACATAGTTGTTCTGTAGGTACAAGAGTTGCACCAAAGTATTGAGCAAACCATGGAGATATTGTGTAAATAGTTTTAGGTAATATAACGTTTCTTCTAAGTTGATCTTGCTCTAAATTAGTAAGATACATAAGCTTTGGAGCATAATTATCAATGATGATATTCGATAAACCACTGGTAGGTCTATCAAAAAATGCATAACGGTTACGTATTTGTTCTAATAGGTGATGTGTACCAAAAGTAGTGTTTTGAATTCTTGTTGTACTCCATTGCATATTTTCTGGTAAAATTTCTTGAGTAATTTCCGTAAATTCTAAACGTAAACGAATGCTTCTTGTATCACCACTAGAACTGATGTATGTAAAATCATGTGATTGGTAACCACTGTTTTGTATATATTGTTTACTTAATTCGATACTACTATGTAACTCTACATTATTACTATAAATATAAGTAATTTCTGAGTGATATGCATGGTTTAAAGCTCTGAGTATATTGTTTAAAAGTATTGTTTTTTTAAGTGTTACTATAGTTGGCATAGGTTTTTCCTTTTCTTGTAATGAATGTTGTTCTGTTGTGTAGTCTATACCTATTTCTAAATCATCAATATGTATGATATTAGGTCTAGTACCGGCTGTTGTAGCTGATGCTTGTTGCATCATTGTTCTAAGATAATAAGAGTTCATAATAGGATCTACCTCTGTTGGAGTTGATACCATAACTGATGTACCCATTCTAGCTGCTTGTTGCATTGCAGGAGCATATGTCATACGCATTTGTTCAACCATAGAATCTCTTACTTGCTCTAATCGCTCTAACATTCTGTTATTAGGTATGTTAAGAGCGTCAATACTAGTTAATACAGTGTTGTTATAGTTATCTGTAAAGGATTCTGCTATACGTGCATCTAAATTTTGACGTAACCCTACTGCACGTCTCCACGGATCTTCTGTTTGATCTAGAAATACTCCTGGTATAGAAGTATTTTCGAGTGCTTTCATTGTAGCTACATGTCCATGAAATGAAGCATACCTTTCTACGATTGCTCCAGCGAAAGAATTACGTTCTTGAGGTAGTTGTAACGCTTGTAAAGCACTAGTACGTTCATCTCTTCTTAATTGTTCCTGTTGGTTATCATGTTCTTGACGCATCATACTATCGTATATATCATCTATACCGTTTGTTGGAATAGCCATTTTGTACCCTTAAATAGACCTCCCGAAGGAGGCTTGATAAAGCTACTTAGCTCCACTGCCTGATTTTGTATTCAAGCTAGATGCTTCTGTAGTTTGTACAGAGGAATTCTGAGTAGTATCCTCACCTGCGATTGCTGCTGCAATCTCTGCTGCCAAGTCTTGTGTAGAAGTATCTGTTGCCATTATGCTTCTCCTTCTTCAACATTTTTAGTGCCTACAGAAATAGATGATTGGAAGTTAACTTCCGCTTTACCTTCTAGTTTGTATACTAGAACTTCTGTTGCAATGCCTTTTCTGGCGTCTTCCAATGCAATCGATTGCAAGGTTCTTTCAAGATCTTTTCTGCTTTTGATACGAGTAGCGATTGTTTTGCCATTTACTGCAATTACATACTTTGCTTCGCCTTTAGCTTTCTTAGTCTCGGTTGGTACGAAATAGTCTTTTAGGACTTCTTCTAGTGTTTTAGACATAGTGTCTCCTTAATTTGGTTAAATAGAATTCTAGATTAACGTCGTTACGGACGAAGTTGTTTAAACTTTTTGTAGTTCTTTTATTGTTTTGTTTAGAAGTTTTATAAGGTTTTCTTTTTGTTCAGGTATTTTATTATACTTACTAAATACATCTTCTAAACATAGCTCGTCGTAAACATCTGGTACATTTGCATCATTGAGTTTAGTCCATATGTTTCCAGCAGTTTCTAAATACGCTTCTTCGTGTTCTTTACTGTTTTCAACAAAACCGCCAAATACATTTGTTATTTCTTTTATGAGGATTAACTCTTCTTCTGTAAAAGCTATTAGCATAATATTTTCACGTAATATCTGGATCTACGTAGTCAGTTGAAGCCCAATCTGCTGGATTTCCGCTTTCTACAATTCTACGTAATGTTCGATCTGATACATCTCTCCATGTATTATGAAAAGATGTAAAGCCATTACGTAATTCATTACTTCTTGCCCTGTTTCTACGAGCATCTGTAGTTAATGCTTGGATCTTAGCTTGTACACGATCGTCTGTACGAATTTCCCATAGGTTATGTTTATACTTTTTAGACATATACATACCACGTTGTGCTAGTACACGGTTAAAACGATTTTGCCATTGACTACGTTTATTTGTATGAGAAGTATGTGCGTTAATCACATCTTCAGGAGAAAGTCCTGTATAATTTGGTGCATACACACGAAATTCATGTAGTATTCTAGGTACTTCAAATTCCATCCCTGATACAAATAGCAAAGGGTTTTGGTTAATAAAGTTTCTAACTTGTTGCATTTTTCTAAACTCAGAGAATTCTCTTCTGTGCGCTCTTCTTAGTGACATGTTCTTCTTTCCTTGTATAGGCTTATTTCCAGCCCAATGATTTTAGTCTATGAAATACTCTTGCATCGAGTAAGTGTTTATTAGCTTCGAGATCTTGTCTGATATCTCTAGCATTAGCGTTAATTTGTAGATCAGGATGTTCGTTAAAAGATGAATGTTTTAATTCAAAACCATTATCTTTAAAGATGTCAGTATACCATGTATTTACGTACTGTTTTCCGTTATACCAAAAATCAGTACGGTCTACTTCTTTATTTGTATGATATATAACTACATCTTTTTGTAAGTATACTCTTGCTTTTTTAAAGTTAGTAAAATATATATACTTAGAAGTAACGGCTTTCATCATTTGGTCATACCACAATGTCCAATTTGTAAAATCGTTTGAAGCTACGTGAATAAATAATTCATCAGGATATATAGAGTCTACAAGATACATACGTTGTTTTGCTGTTAATGGATTTTTAACAAGATCCCTATCATCATTAGAACTACCGTAAACTATTATAGGTATGCGACCATCTAACATTATCTCATTGATAATAGCTTGATGTCCCAGATGAAATGGTTGAAATCTGCCCATTATTAAGCCGTATTTTTTCATTACTTATCCTTAGCGTTTTCGTATAGCGTCTAATGTATCATTTGATAATAATTGTCCATTTAAATATACTGGATATAATACTTTTGTGTACTCTGAGTTTGGATCTTCTGCTTGAGCTACCGTTACGGTACAATATTTACCGTTACGATTTAGCGCAGTTGTTACTTTACCCTTCTTTGATGTTTTTCCAGGATCTGTAATAGGATTTTTGAATATATCATGATCTACTGTTGTTGTCATATCACCACCGAATTCTATTGTAGACCAATGTTCAGTAGTTATAGAACTACATTTAATAGCGAATTTACAAGTATCTCTTGTCATATTTTGCATTAAGTCTCCTCCTGATCCGAATATAAAGTTTTCAGCAGCGAATATTGGTCTATCGCTGTAGGTATGGGCTGTAAAATGTTGTAATATTTCTTCAATGTTCTCTGGTGTAATACCATCACCCCAAAGAATTCTGTAGTTACTTGAAAATAGTTTACCTTGAATTGTTTCATCAAATACACCATTACAATGCATTATTTTTAACATACCTTCAAGTACTTCAATAGGATTACCACTATCTGGACGTAAAACTAACACCTGATGTGGTCTAGATTCTATAAGTTCTCTTACTTTTCCACCTTTTTTTGTACAAACTTTAGTAAAATCATATACGTCATAACTATCTGCTACAAAGCTTAGAATATTACTGTCAGGATGTGCTTCTAGCATAAGAACTACAAACTCATGTTCTTTATCTCTGCCATGAGAAGTAGTAGATGAATGTTCGGTAGCGAATACAGAGTATCCAGCAATTTCAGAGTTGTAATACTGTGTAGCATATGATAAACTATTAAAGTTATCTGTACCTTTGAAACCAGCTGATAAGTGGGCTATACCACCAATAGCTGCAGATTCTACTGAGGTTGCTCCTCGGTCTCCGAAGTTATGGTAAGCAAATTCAGCCCAGTCAGCTGATCCATATTTTAATAGCATCTGTTTTACATAATGAGACTTTGTAGCTACTGTAGTTGGGTACCATATTTTCATTAGGAGTGTTTCCAACCATCCAGCTATCCATGGAACTTTAGGATCTGTAGATTCTATTGTCATTAATACATTACCTGTTGGAATAAGACTTCCTTCCGGAACTGCTTTAATCTTGACGGGTAAGTTTCCATGTAATTCTTCTACAATATATTTCCACCCATTAAAATCAAAAGGTACTCCATGGGCTTCTGCGTAGTTAGATGCGTCATAAATTTCTTTATATGTAATAGGTGTTGACAAGTACTTTTTAAGGTAGTATTGTAAACCAAAGAATTTAGTTGCAGGGTATACTCCACCTCTAGCTTCCATATAATCATACATAGAAACCATGTTACGAGGGTACTGGGATGCATGACTATATTTATAGGAGTCTGCAAGCATTACTCTATTTTCCATTGTTACTCCTTATTATAAGCTTCTGCGAAGTATCGCAATAAAATTAATGGTGCCTTCCAGTCTTGAGTAGCTTCTACAACGTCTTGAGGACTTAACCAAGCTACAGTAGATCCGAATTCATGTTCTTCAAGAGCTTTATCACCTACAGGTATATCTGTAACATCAACACAGAAGAGGTGGCAGTATTGATTCATCTGTGTACTTACGAGTACTTTACCGAGGTAGTGTATATTAGATATATCTACAATATACCCAGATTCTTCCTTTACTTCTTCTTGAACAAGTTCCGGTAATGAAATATCTTTATCTAGAGAACCACCAAAGGCAGTAGTTCTAAATTCTTTTTCACCTAATGGTGGTTTAGGTTCGTTAATAAGACCGAATGTATAATCTGTTTTATTGTGTAAAACAAAAGCTACAGAATCAACTCCTGCACGCTCACCGTAGATGTAGTAACCATCTGCTTTACGTACTGTAAAGAATGGATCTCCGTTTGCATTTACTTCTTCACTTTTCCATAGGATAGGGTGGTTATTTTTCATTGTTTAACTCTTTCGCTAAATTAGCATTTTGTTTAATAAAATCATTACAATCTTTTACCCATACTGTTTCGTTTTGATAGTTTGAAAGAATATTTGGACATTCTTCTAAACCTTGTTCTGCGTATAAAGCAGTTTTATCAAATACTTCAACGATAGTTAATCCTATTGTTGTAAATAAACTTAAACTTATCATTAGTATTACAAACCATTTTGCTTCCATATTAATCCTTTGGTAATTCTGGGTTTTTATTTTTCATTTTGTTCTTTTTTTATTTTGACAGCTAGCTCTAAAAGTAATACTTTATAAGGTAACTCATTTCTATTTGATAATATAAATAAAGCAGTTCTAACCTCTGCTTGATAGACACTAAATTTGTTATCTAATATTTCATCAATTTCTTCATCACTTATGTACATAGTTATTTCATTTCACCAAATAGTTGTCCTATGTAAGGAATAATAGTTTCAAAACTCACTAACGGTGTATAATCATGTGTCATTAACATTCCATCAATATGTATAACTTCAGCTATTTCTATTCTACCGCAAGAAGATTTACATATTATAGCATCCCCTATTCGTGGTGTCCATAGTGCATAGAAATCAAGTAAAACTGTATGAGCCAATAACTCCTTAAGTCTCTTGCTTGTTAATAGTTCTATATGTCTAGCTCCTCTTGTAGAGGAAATCCAATCACCTACTTTAAATTTAGGTTCATCAGGCTTGATACGATATCTGCAAGGAGGTAAATCCCATCTACAAAGAGATTTACTCCAATCTAGTCCTGTGTTATCTTGAACTTCTTTACCATCTGCAACGGCTTTACGAAATTCTGCGTATTTATCATCCATAATATATGTAGTATCATCTTCCCATCTTGCCCCATTTCCATTGCTTAAAGTCCACCACGCTCGGGTTCTAAAATCATTTCCGTTAACCTTAAATAGAACTTTACCTCCGTCTAGCCAATAGTCAAAACATTGTTTATTCTCTATAATTACTTCTTTGTTCATTAGTGTGTTCCTTTTAGTAGTTTATTACATACAATTGTT
>JFJP01014067.1_pt1 | contig 23916 bp, 20 predicted proteins | sample 431651 | NCBI WGS metagenome assembly JFJP01 (sample SAMN02602958, study PRJNA72255) | Microbial mat metagenome, whole genome shotgun sequencing project. | biome: fresh water; feature: sink hole; material: water; isolation source: purple microbial (photo- and chemosynthetic) mats found in...
CTTTATGTGATGAGTACTACACTGCACGTACAATCGATAATATCGTAATTAATGCTATTCAATATTGTAAAAAAGGAACAATTGCTATTACATTAAAGTCCACAAAAAACCATACTGTTGAATTCAGTGTAGGAGATGAGGGAATAGGTATTCCAAAAGAGGAATTACTAGATATTTTTGATCCGTTTACTGTTAGTTCCAAGACCAAAACTCCAGCAGGCGGTAGAGGTATAGGGTTAACTTTATGTAAGAAAGTTATTACCGCACACGGCGGTACTATTACGGCTAGTAACAAGAATAAAGGCTCTTTATTCCGTGTCATTTTACCGAAATAAACATTTATTTTAGATCAAGTATCATAGTCATATAGGGGTAAGGGTCATCGCCGAAAAAACGTATCCCTGCTTCTAAAAAATTAAACTTTTTATAGAAATCTATATTTTCATTCTTGGTAAATAATCTTATAAAATTAGTTTTACCCTCTTCTTTTATTTGATTTATTAGCTGATTAATAGCCAAAGAAGCGTAACCTTTATTTCTATAATCCGTTAATAAAGCTACTCTTCCTAATTCCACTATATTATCGAGATAATAAAGTCTAAGAGTGCCTACGGCGATATTATTAAATAATAAAAGATGGTATAGCGTATGGTGAGATAATTATACAACATTAGCAATTTATAGAATTTAATCCTCTTTACCTCAAACAAACACTACCTGAATTTTTTAATTAATATAATGATATATAATATATCACGTAACCCTTGTAATAAAAGGCTTTGTATGTTATTATTACTACATGATTATAAAAAATAAAATCAATGAATAAAGCGCAATTTAACAAACATATTCGTACCGCTTTAACCAAGCGTTTAAGAAACAGTAACATCGATGAAGCTAATGTGGTAATCGACGTATTCCTCGACGCCGTATTAACGGCATTGGAAGAAGATAACGAGATATCTCTAGTGGGTTTCGGTAGGTTTTATAAAACTCACACAGAAGCAAGAACAGGGCGCAACCCTAAAACGGGAGAACCTATAAAAATTGCCGCTTATTTTCAACCAAGGTTTACGGCAGGAATAAAACTTAAAGAAGCGTGCAATAAGAAAGAAAAAAACAAAAAGTCTAAAAAGTAATTTAAATGCTATTATAAGAGTAAAAATATCTACCGTGTGGTTTGTCGTAAAATCTTAATATCTTCTTAAAAACCACCTTAAAACCTCTTTTTACCCTATCTCAACATCATACCTAAGTGTCATTTAGTAAGAATTCTAAAAACAATAAAGAATCTTCTATTGCCAACCTCTGTCATTTATCAAAGTGGGCCAAGTGGAGTTCAGCGGATTATTTTTTGTCATTTTGGGTACACCCAAAAAATACAATACTTAATGAACGGTTTTAAGCAAAATAACTGTTTATTTTGGGTATGATTTTATTTAATATACAGAAATAATCAATGGCATACCCAAAATAGACATTTTATGACCAAAATCGGCTACGCACGCACATCTACCGTCGAACAAAATCTGGATTCCCAAATTATTGCACTTAAAGCAGCCGATTGTGACATTATCCGCACAGAACAAAAGAGCGGCAATAATCTCACAGATCGTAAAGAGCTTAGTAATATTTTAGACTTTATTCATAAAGACGAATATCTGATCGTCACCCGTATCGATAGGCTTGCACGCTCCTTAAAAGATTTACAGATCATCGTCGACCTTTTAAAATCTAAAGGCGCTCATCTCGTGGCTATAGAACAGCCTGTCGACACTTCCACCGCAACGGGGAAAGCTTTCTTTGATATGCTCTGCGTCTTTGCCGAGTTTGAGACAAACCTACGTCGCGAACGTCAAGCCGACGGTATTACTGTTGCTAGGGGTAAGGGTATTTACAAAGGCAGACCGCCTTCTATCGATCAAGATAAAATCAGACAGCATTTATTGGAAGGCAAAAGTCCGACTCACATTGCAAAAGATTTAAAAATATCTAGAGGGACGATTTATAAGATAAAACAATTGATCGCTTGAGAATCTCCTATAATATCAGGGTATTAATAACACAGTTGAAAAGGCGATATCATGGCAAGATGCACAGCACCAGTAAATGGTCATCACACAGCGAGCGGTCGAGAGAACTGCCCTGCATGCGGTGGCGATTACAGCCGCTACAGTAGCTACAGGACGGGGACGATCTCGTCCTACTCCCAGACTGGGAGCAGCGTCAGTGGGTCCGGCAACAGCGGAAGGCCTAGGTGGTCACGACCTGGCTCGTCCGTGGTGTACACGCCTGCCGAAGTGCGAACACTCACACCATACCGTGACAGCATCGAGAAGCAAGTGTCCCTGCCTGACCTTCGGGATATTTTTCTCTGCCATGCGTGGGACGACCGAAGAGGAGCCGCTAAGGAGCAGCACGATCTTCTCGTGTCTCTTAATGTGTCGGTCTGGTTCAGCGAGAAGGATGTCGCCCTCGGCACTTCGTTGCTTCGCGAAATCGACAAGGGACTGGCTAAGTCACGAATCGGGATCGTGCTGGTGACCCCTGCGCTGTTGCGTCGCATTCAAGGCGAGGAGGGCATCGCTGACAAAGAGCTTTCAGCACTCCTAGCGCGTGATCTGCTCGTTCCCATCGTACACAACACAACGTATGAAGCTCTCCGCGCAGTCAGCCCCCTGCTTGGCTCGCGAAGCGGCCTGATCACCGCAGAAGAGCCGATGGAAGCCGTCGCGGTCAAGCTCGCAGAGCTGGTAGCCATAGATGTATGTCCCAGATTGTAATGGGTTGGGTTTACTCTGTCACCCTCCCGTTCTCGTTGCTATAGAACAGCCTGTCGACACTTCAACAGTCACGGGGAAAGCTTTCTTTGATATGCTCGGCGTCTTTGCCGAGTTTGAAACAAACCTGCGCCGTGAGCTTCAAGCAGATGGCATTGCAGCTGCAAGAAATAAAAGCATTTATAAAGGGTAAGTTCTATAATTAATTAAGCCAAATCTATATAATAACCAAAAATATAGATAATTATGGCTCATTTAAATATAGACGAAAGATTTACACGTATGCTATGAACTAAAAAAGAATAAGGGTGATGATGGCTATCGCCCAGATAAAGCCAATATATTGGCTTTATCTTTGAGACGCGCTAAACGTCGACGCAAAATAGAAATAGATGATGATTTAAGGAGTTGCGTCATTCAAGGATTACGGGATGCAGTATCGCCTGATGTTATAGCCGGTAGAAGGAAACTAGAAGGTTTGCCGACCGTATCGACTGAAACGATATATCAATTTATTTATAATTCCGGTTTAGCGAAGGATCAAAAACTACATCTATATTTAGCTAGAAAAAGGCAAAATAGGTTAAAACGCGGTAATCAAAACAGAGTCAAAAGGAATTCTATCCCCGATAGAATCTCAATACACGAACGAGATATTGTAGCTAAAGCCAAGACGGAAATTGGTCATTTAGAAGGAGATCTTACTTTTAACAAAGGTGATCAAAGCAGGAATATAGGGGGGTTTGTCGACATCTTTAGTCAAAAGATCTTTCTTGTTCTTAATAATTCAAAGCAAAGTATTGAGGTTGTCGGTAACATGAAGAAAAAACTGCAACCGATTAAACATCTAATAAAAACTATAGCTTTTGACAACGGTAAGGAATTTACTAATCACAAGGATCTTTTACCAAAATCTATGGCTAAAGTGTATTTTTGTGATGCTTACTCTCCTTGGCAAAAGCCCTTAATTGAAAAAGCAAACTCTATGATTCATAGAATATATCCTAAAAACGCAGACATCAAGCAATTGACGAAATCTCAATTGCAAGCTATAGAAAATAAATTGAATAATTTGCCTAGAAAAATCCTTGGATATTTAACTCCAAATGAAGTATGGCATAAAAAATTAGAGGCGGCTTAATTAATCCTTGAATTTACCCCAAAGAGTTAGAAATATCAAGATACCATTTACAAAGTAAAACAGTTGATCGCTTGAGAATATCCTATAATATCTTATCATGAAGAAACCGTTTTATAGTATAAAGACTTAGAAAACTGACCCAAGAGAATGAACCATGACCAAACTTGCAGACCCACGAAATGACGTCGCCTTCAAGAAAATCTTCAGTGAAGATAATATAGAAGGTATCAGAGATTTTGCCGAATCCATAATAAGTAATACTATGGAGTTTCCTTTTTCTACTAAGTTGGTTTCTATAGAGTTTTTGCGTAAAGAACAAATGCCTAGTCTCTTAAAAGGAAAGAAGAGCTTATGCGACTTAAAGGTTAAGGACGATAAAAACAATATCTACATCATAGAGATGCAGAAGCGTAACGAGGAAGATTACTTACAGAGAATTCAATATTATGCCTCTCATGCCATTACCGATCAGTTAGAACAAGGGATAGGTCACACTGGATTAAACCCTGTCATCACCATCTCGATCATGGGCAGGAAGTGCTTTGACGATGATATACCGTGTATCTCTTATCACCCGTTTAAAGAAACAACCACGGGCAGACAGCTTCTACTGACTCAGTCCCATATATTCATAGAGTTACCGAAATTGGACAAGGCAGGTCTCACAGGTTCTACTCTTGAATGGCTGGAGATGTTTAAGGATGCGTCTCATCTAGATCATATCCCTGAAGTGAAAAACAGGAACGTCTTGCAAGCTTATCGTAAGCTTGAACAACATAACTGGTCTCCTGAAGAAAAAGAAGCTTATCTCGCTTCCAAGATCGACGATGATATGGAAAAAAGTAATCTAGAGCATGCTAAAGAAGAGGGGAGAGAAGAGGGGTGGCAAGAAAACAGAATTGCCATCGCCAAAAAAATGCTCGGCAAACAAAAACCCATTGAAGAGATTGTGGAATTGACAGAGTTAACTCAAGAGCAGATCGAGCAGCTGAAGTCGTCTCTTTAAATTGATCAACTCCTCCCTAAAGGGAGCATTCATCCAACCATACGCGTCAAGTTAAGGATTAACACTGCTGGTTGTTTAGAAACAGTTCGGTATACTTTTTTAGCTCTCGGTACACCTTATATAATTTTCTATACCGATTTCTTGATCTATTCCTTGATAGCAAGGGGTATAATCAACAAAACAGGCAGATAAATTATATACTTATTTGAGCAGAACCATTAAGTCTTTTTAAATCAGTTAACCTTTGAGTTATGACTTGTCTCAATTTTTCAGTTTCTAACCTTGGATCTTCAAACCAATCAGTTGACCAGATCCTATACAAATACCAACCTAAGCCTTCCAAAATTTCCTGCCGCAAGCGATCACGATCACGAGCTGAACGTGATGAATGATAAGCAGCTCCATCACATTCTACCCCCATTATAAAGCCGTGCGGCCAGTCTGGATGTTTAACACCGATGTCTATGGAAAATCCTTTAACACCAATCTGTGGAAAAGCTTCACATCCAATAGATTTAATTTGCTCTATAACATGTTCTTCAAATTCCGAGTCAGGCTCTTTCTTAGTGCAGTTACCATTTTCAAGCATACCAGATGCAGCATATTCTAACCAACACTTGAGCATATAAACTCCAGGGTTTCCATCTTCTTCAATTCGAATATCTGAGGCGGTCATAGAAGAAAATGTTACAATTCGCTCTTTTGCTCTGGATAACAGAACATTTAAACGTCGTTTACCTGCTATACCGTTTATTGGTCCAAAACGTTGCATAACAGGAACGCCTGCTTTTTCTGGCCCATAAACTGTACCTATAAAAATGACATCCCTTTCATCACCTTGTACATTCTCCAAATTCTTAATAAAAAATGGTTCTAACCCATCTTTTTCCTGTTTCCATTTATCAATATATTGTCTTACATGATGATGTTGTTCTGTAGCGGAATTTATTTCTTCAATAAGCAAGTCACGTTGTTTTTGATTAAGTAATACCACTCCTAAAGACTTACCCTGATCTTTTTTCATAAAATCAATAATAGCATCAACTACTATCCTTGCTTCTTGAGGATTACTGCCAGAAGAATACATACCATCTACTTTTACATAATAAACTCCCATTTTTAGACAATTATCTTGTGCCGATGGAAAAACAATTAGGTCTTCGTTATAAACATGCTTGTTAGAAAAAGATATAAGTCCTGGGTGCTTTGAACGATAATGCCACCTGAGACGTCTTATTGGTTTAAAGGAAAGGTTAGCCATCTCTAAAATAGATTCTTCTGTAACTTTATGATCCTCATCCATTTCATCATCTTCTACCATCTTTCGAAAGAAACCAGTAGGAGATAGTTGGTTTGTATCGCCAACTATCATAGCTTGTTTAGCGCGAACTAACGCTACAATTGCATCTTCTGGCGGCATTTGCGAAGCTTCGTCAATGATTATTAAATCAAATACATTTCTTTCCTTACATAAATACTGTGCTACAGCTAGTGGCGACATCATCCAGCATGGTTTTAACTCCAACAAAGATAATGTCGCTTTTTTTGTAATACTTCTAACTGGAATATAACGTTGTTTTTTAGATATTTCATTTTTAAGTAAGGCCATTTCGGTATAATCACTTTTTCTGCCATAACCGTGTCCACTAGGAGGGCAAGCTTGACGAAAGAGTTGGCTTTGTAAACGCTGTCTTGACAGTTCAATAATTTTACGATCCGCTTCCTGTAAATCTTTTCTTAAACGGTTTAGAGTAGCACCATTATAAGAAGTGAGTATGTTACCATATTCAGTATAAACTTCTCTTGCCATCTTACGCATTATTAGAGCCTCAACAACGTTACATAGGCTGTTATTAGGTTGTTTAGAAAAAAGTATTCCCTCAATAAATGAGTTATATCCTTCTGGAATGAGACTATTTTTTATACCAAAAAATCTGGAATAAGAAATGAGACTATTTTTATCTTTTGAAGCAAGTCTCATAAATTCAGCAAATGCGGTATAAGATTTATCTCTCAACCATTCTTCAGGTGATGTTTTTGTTTTCTCTGATAAATTCTGTAAAGAAGAATAAGCTTTATGGTTTGAGTATAAAATCTTTGATATAATTAATTTTAATTCTTCCAATAACCCTTCTCTTGTACAGTATAACAAGAAGTTTTTATCAGATTCATTTAATTTGATAAGGCTCTGGGCAAGTAATAAACTTTCTTGGAATCTATCCTCATCTGTTTCCTCTGCCTGAAAGTCATTACTAAGTATATCTTCTAAATCTTTGTTATTTCTTAACATATCTCTTGTTTGTAATAAATGCTCAAATCTTGTACAGAGGTCAATAATTTCATCTCTTGTAGTTTCTTCCGGTTTTACAAGTATTACCTTAAGCTCCTGTAACCGCTTAATATCAGCTTTACATTCTTCAATAGTCTGTTCAAAACAATTTACATGCTGTTCTATGTCTGACAGTTTCAAATTAGATATTTCCTGACTAATATATTTATATTCTGATACTTGTAAGTTTTGAATTTGCTGAATATCAGCATATTTTAGAAAATGTTTCAGTTTTAAATAACCTTGCCCTGAGAACATTTGATCAATATTTTGAAAGAAATCTATTGCTTCTTGAAAAGAGTAAAAATCAGTATCAATTCCATCAAAATGTAACCCCAGAATGTTTTTGAGCGTCTCATTCTCTAGGTAATTTTTTAAATCTATAGCCCACTCACTTAAATCTTTTAGCTTTCCTACGCTATCCGTTTTATCAAAATTATTATCTTTGACAACTGATTGATAGAATCTTTTTGCTTCTCTGTACTTAGGATTTAAAAAAGCAAAAACATGAGAATTAGATAAAATAGAAGAATATTTGGCCTTCTAGCCACAAACCCTCCAAATTTCCGACAAAGTATTTGTTAAGTCGTTTATAATTTTTTCTTTAAGTTTCTTTTGTTGATATAAGTATTAAGTGCAATGTGGTTGGTATACTCAAGCACGCTAGAAATTTTACGGACTGAAAGACCATAGTCCAATAATTCTTTGATTTTTTCCGCATGTTTATCAAATTTACTTTTTTGAATTGTTCCTTTCGGTTTTCCTAAAATTTGTCCTTGTCTTTTCTTGGAAGCCAATGCTTCTTTTGTTCTCAAGCTAATTAAGTCTCGTTCTAACTCAGAAAACAATGAGAAAAGCGTCAATGTAACCTTTGAATTTATGTCTTGTTGGCTGATATCTAAGTTTTGTTTCAAAACGATAACGCGAATATTACGCTTCGCTAAAGAGTTTACTATGGTAATAACCTCTGTAGTGCTTCTTCCGAGTCGGCTGAGTTCGGTAACAAGCAATATATCACCGTCATTTAACATACTCAGCAGTTCATCAATACGCCTTTGTTTACTACTCTTTCTTGATGAAATGGTGATTTCGACAAATTCGTCGATAGACAGAGATTTCTTTCTGGCAAATTCAAGCAATTCTAGTTTTTGATGATTTAAATCTTGCTTGTCTGTAGATGCTCGCAAATAAGCAACAATTTTACCCATTAAAACGCCTTGTTAAGTTATAACCAAATTATAGTAAAAAATAATACATCTTGTATATAGTTTTTAATGTGTATTATATATTCATTTCGCACGTGTGACAACGCCCATTATGAACAATACAAAAAACAACACTCTTATGTCATCACCAGATAAAAGACTTTCCATTATGTCGGATCTGGAAGAGTTTGCATTTTATGGATTTCCTGATTTTGACGACCAACAGCGTTTGAATTACTTTGTGTTTACTCCTGAAGAATGGGAAGTCATATTACAGGGCTCTTCAATTGAGGCTCAAGTTTATGCTGCTATACAAATGGGATACTTCAAAGCAAAACATATCTTTTTTCGTTTTTCGTTTCATAAGGTCCCACAAGATGATCTACGCTTCATTTTAACTCACTGTTTTACTAATCAAACACTTCAGGCTTTCAACATCACCAAATATGAGCACTACCGCGTCTGTGACTCAATTATCAAATTATTTAGCTACAAGCCTTGGTCAAAAGAGTTTTTGCCAAAGCTCTATGATCGAGCAAGGCTTAGCGTTAAACGGGATATTTCGCCAAACTTTATTGCGCATGAATTATTAGCATTTTTACAATCTGCAAAGATTGTTCGCCCAGGCTACTCAACTTTACAAAAAATTATCAGCCACATTCTTGTCGAAGAACGCAAGCGCCTAAAATATTGTTTATATTCAGTACTCACAGATGAACACAAACAAAGTCTCAAACAACTTATTAAAAATGAAAACACTCTTTCAGAGCTAGCGGCTCTCAAACAAGATCCTAAAAGTTTTGGTTCGACAATGATAAACATTGAATGCAGAAAGCATACCCTATTGAAACCACTGCATAATTTTGCCAAAACTATTTTACCAGTCCTAGAAATTTCTGCGCAAAATATTGCCACTTACGCAAGCCTTGCCAATTATTACACAATCTATGATTTAGAACGATTTGACGATGAACGAACCTATCTCTATCTGTTGTGCTACGCGTTTAAACGTTATCAACAAATCAGCGATAATTTGATTGATGCCTTTAGCTTTCAAGTTAATAAACTAGAAAAAGAAACCAAAGCAAAAGCAGATGCCCATAGCGATGAGGAGCCAGATGACAAGGAGAAACAGGTGGGGCAACTCATCTTGTTATATGTAGATGATAAATTAAGCGATTCTATGGAGTTAGGAGACGCGCGTAAAAAAGCGTTCGAGATTTTACCGAAAGAATCCATTCGCACTATTGGCGAAAAAATGATCAAAAAACACAAACCAAAACGCAAACAGCTTATTATGTGGCAAGAAAGAGACATGGCTGTAGCACGCTATAAGCATCACTTGCGTCCCCTTTTGCTCGCCACAGATTTTAAAAGCCAGCATGCCGATAACCCTTTATTAAAAGCTATTCAGTGGATGAAGGGAGTTTTTGCTAAACAGCAATCGCTTACTCAACAACACAGCAAACATTTCCCGCGGGACTTCATATCAAAACGATTGGAGCCTTATTTGTTAATAGATGATAAAAATGGTGAGTCGACTATTCGAGCAAATCGCTATGAAATAGCCGTGTATTGCCAAATTACCAAACAAATAGAAACAGGTGCACTCTATATTGACGACAGCGTGCGTCATCGTCCTTTTGCGCACGATCTTGTATTCCTTGAGGAGAAGAAGCATATCTTAGACGCGCTTGCAATTCCGTGGATCAAAACACCATGTGACTCGCAACTTGATTTACTATTTAAAGAACTTGATACCCTGTGGATCGAGGTTAATCATAGCTTAAAACAAGGCGCATTGAAACATCTAAAATATAACCACACAAAAAAGGAAGTGCTGTGGGTTAAGCCAAGGACTGTCAATGAAGAAGAAACCTTAGAAAAACAGACTTTTTATGGTAAACTACCAGTTTGTGACTTGAGCGATGTCTTGCAATTTGTTAATGATAAGTGCCACTTTCTATCAGCACTCACTCCTTTACAGCCCCTTTACATCAAACAGAAGGTAGATTTTAATAACTTAATTGCGGTCATGATTTCCCAAGCCACCAATATTGGTAATCATAAAATGGCACAAACCAGTGATTGTGTTTATCATATCCTTGAATCTACCTATAAACAGTATATGAGGCTTGTCACTCTTAAAAAAGCCAATGCAATTATTGCCAATCATATCACCAATTTAAGTATTTTTCCTCATTATACCTTTGATCTTAATGTACTTTATGGCGCTGTCGACGGACAAAAGTTTGAAGCCCTAACACCCACAACTAAAGCACGGTACTCGCGGAAATATTTTAAAAAAGGTTGTGGGGTAGTTGCATATACAATGCTATCCAATTACGTGCCAATTAACTCAGACGTGATTGGCGCTCACGAGCACGAAAGTAATTTTGTGTTTGATATTTGGTATAACAACACATCTCTGATTAACCCAACGGTTATTACTGGTGACATGCACAGCGTCAATAAAGCTAACTTTGCGCTTTTCCATATGTTTGGCGGTGAATTAAGACCAAGGTTTACAAATCTAAAAAGTGAACTAAACAATGTATATGGGACAAAGGATCCGGCTTCCTATGTAAATTTTCTAGTTCAGCCAGTTGGTATAATTGATCGTCAGTTGATAATAGATGAAAAAGATAATATAGACCGCATTATTGCTACTCTAGCTTTAAAAGAAATGAGCCAAAGTACGCTGATTAAAAAGCTTTGCGCGCTTTCTACGAACAACAAGACAAGAAAAGCTCTTTTTGAGTTCAACAAATTAATCAGAAGTATTTATACATTGAAATGCATTTTAGATCCTCAAATCCTTGAGAATGCGCATAGATCACAAAATAGGCTTGAATCCTACCATACATTACGTGGAGCTATTGCCAAGGTTAGCGGTAGAAAAGCTTTGCTGGGACGCACTGATCTTGAAATGGAAATTAGCAACCAGTGTGGTCTATTAATTGCAAGCGCCATTATTTATTACAATGCTTCAATTCATTCCCACCTGCTCAACAAAAATCCAAATAACAAAAAGGTACTAAAATTTCTTAGAAAATTATCCCCCGCCGCTTGGCAGCATATCCACTTTACCGGTTACTTTAGTTTTTATGACAACAGAAGAAAAATAGACATCGATAAAATGCTAGAAGATATATTGCTTAACTGAACACTGACTTATACGCCTAAACACTTTGTCGGAAATTTGGAGGGTTTGTGGCTAGAAGGCCTATTTGGCTATTATTGCTGGCTCTGGTAAAGATGCCAAAATAAAACAGTCGTTAAGAGAATCTCTACGTTCCCTTAACAGCAATCCTTTCTTTACCTGATTTACAAGCAGGACTTACGCAAATCGCACGACAGGGCTCTTTAATTCCTGGATTAAATAGTTCCTTAATAACCCGCTCTTTAGCTGATATACGGTGCGTATTCTTCCTATTCTACATTGGCACTTTTCAATACCGGTGACTTGCTTGACTTCACGATGAAATTCCTCAATCTTCCACCTGAAGCCATACTCTTGTTGTACAGCATCAAGCGAATTTTGAGCCATGTCGTTTGTGACGACATAGTCAGTTCTGTTGGTAGAAACAGTTACTCTGAATAATTTCACTTTATGATCTTTAGGAAATTTATGAATCTTGATAATCTTACCGTTGCTAATATCATCAGTACTCCAATCCAAAGAATCAACTCTACAGTAAGCCTTATTACCGTTGCTATCGTCTACTAAACGATTACTTTTGATAGGACAATAGTAATATTTACCGATAGTTTCTATTTGAAGTAGAATCGAGGTTGTCGCATACCAACTATCCATAAGTACTGTGTTAAATGCAACCTTTTTGCTATAATGAGCATTACGCAGCATTTCTTTAACGTGATCTATTTTAGTTAAACCGTCTTTATCGGGATTGAATATCCTATAATCTATTATCCAAAACTTATTCTCTTCAGGATTAACATAAACACAGGTCACAATACCTATGCCTTTTATTACTTCCTTGGCATTGCCGCTATATTGATACCTGACTTCATCTATATTATTCGAGTAACTTTTATCTAATACGCTATCGTCAAATAGCAACTTGCCGTTAGCGCTGAAGATAATCTCTTCTTTACCGTGTTCCCATATTAATCTTGGTGATAATTTAGCATTCGCTAGATATCTTCTGACCCTGTCGTCGCTTAAACCTTCTACATGATCAGCAAAATTTGTAATAGTATAATTTGTCTGGCTCGATAATAAATACTGACAATAATCTATTCTTGTAGTCATCTTATACTCACAATCTAAATTACATTATACTCCCATAATATCTCGATTCTTATCTAATTTCATTAGTCTTGCGGAAGTCCTGGAAAGAAGTTCAGCAACTTTAAATAGGTCAAAAATTGAGATATTCAAAAATACTTCTGATATTTTAATCACATGATTAGATATATGTTTAACAGCACTAACATCATCAAATAATTTTCTATTTTTAGTAACCAAATCTTGTAAAATCTGATCTTGAAATGAATTTATTTCATATTTATGTAATAATTGCTTGATTAATTTTAATTTCTCTAAAATACATGTGTCTAGTTCACCATTAACGCACTGTAAAATCTGATCTCTTTTTGTTCTCCAAGATTTTGCAGTATTTAAATAATCTTTAACTATTGTGATCTTTTCTGAAGATGTAAGTTTTATTGCAACTTCTATATCAGCATCTGATATATAGTTAGGTAAAGCCTGAATAGTTTGTTTAATATCTTTTAGAGTTTCTATTTTTATTGCAGGATCAGCTTTAAAATTAAGTAATTGTTGCCGTATTTCTGATAACTCAAAAAACAACTTTCCCGTTTCTTCTGCGCATGTAATAAGTTCATCTGCCGTAAAACGGTCAATATTTGGTAACCTTATGATATTCCAATAGTCAGCATTATTTAATGTCTCAAACCACACATCTTCTATCTGTTTGCATCTAGATAAAATATGCTGCAAATCATTTTTAGAAATTTTCTTTATATCTGGTATGCAATACTTTTTAATATTTTCGTCCAAACTGTTAATAAAGTCATTAAACTTAATACTACAACCAAGAATGTTATAAATGGTAAAATCAGTTGCTCCATAAGTTGCAGATAGCGTATCCACATAATACTTCAACTGATTTCTCGCCTCTTTAAATCGTTTTATTTCATGATCCAGCTCGCTAGGATTGAGACATGGATTCATCTCAATTCTATCTCTAATGGATGAAATTACCGACTCTTTACTTGAACGATTTGCTTCTAATGTTAATAAGAAATTACCAAGTCCAAAAGCTTCTAATCTAGATCTCACTACTGCAAGTGCTGCAGATTTTTCAGCTACAAATAGCACTTTTTTACCAGTAGCAAGTACAGAAGCAATAGTGTTTACGATAGTTTGAGATTTTCCTGTTCCAGGCGGTCCTTCGACGGCCAAATTTTTTCCATTAACTATATCAACAATTGTACTAAATTGTGAGGCGTCTGCATCGGCAATCAGGTATGGTACCCTATTTTCTATTTCTGGTTCATCTACGTTATATTCTTCACCAAAAGGAAGAAGTGCATCATATTCTAAGTTTGATCCGCCAAGCAAGCTTGAAACAATTGAGTGACTAGCAAAGTCCCAACCATTCGTGTCAAGGTCATTATACATTGCGAGTCGAGCAGATGGGAATACGCCAATGGTTGCCCAACGTCTCACATTCCAAGTTATATCCTTTGGTTTTTGATTTGCTAATGCTTTGAAATACTCTTCTAATTGTCCCGTATACTCTGGTAATATTATATTCAGCTCCAGTCTTAATTTCTCTGCTAAAATTTTATTTTCTTGTGGTTCAGCTTCATCACAACCAACCCAAAATTCTTGTCCATCTTTAGTTCTTTTCTTTTCAAGTCTTACGGGAATTAAGATTAAAGGAGAAAATAGAGTGGAACTATTATTTCCATCTTCCCACTCCAAAAAACCAAAAGCGATATGCAAAACGCTTATACCCGTCTCCTCTTTCCAACTATTTTCTTTTGCCAAAAGAGCATTTAATCGCCTTTCTAAAAGATCAGGTAAAAGAAGGGTTTGTATATCTTGACTCGTTTGAGGATTAGCTTCAAAAGGTAGTTCGTAATTAGTAGATATTCCATGATTTTTAGCATGTTGTTGTAGAGATAAGTTATCTTTTGTTTGCCTCAATGGCATATTTAGCTTTTGCCGCAACCTATCCTTTAGCTGTCTCTCTATTCGTACTAAAAGATTAAGAGCTTCATCGCTTTCTTGATTTATTGCCTCAAGACTACTTAAATAATCTTCATCATTAATTCTTGCTTCGGCAAAGCTATCTTGAAACTCTCTACTTTTCTCATCTTCAGGTTCTGTGCCTAGATCTGGAAGGGAAACAATTCTCATATCCTGATTCAATAGAGATTGAAGTAATAGCTCAGGTACACTATCAACTATACGTAAAAAAGAATTTGAACGATCGGAAAACTTGGTAGAGACTAATGGATTTCTTCTAGTAAAATCTAGAAGTTTAAGGCGCAGCACTTCTATGCGATTATTGATTAATTTTTGAAAATCTGTCTTTAATATGAATTCAAGGCTATTATTTTCTAATTCCATATATTCTTACTTTACATTTTTTATGCCTGCTATAGTCTAGCTTAGATTTAATCCAATTATCAAAGATTTTGCTGAACGTTTACATAACACAGGAAAATCTAAAATACTTGTAGTGATAGCTTCTATGCGTAAGTTACCTCATATTATTTATGGAGTGCTAAAAAATCAAACTCCTTTTAATAAAAATATAAAAACTATTTAAATTTTTATTGCAAACATAGTTGATATCTAATCTGGCGCAGGGGTGGACTAGTATTGCTGGCGCACAACAATAGTAAGTTTTAAATATTGTTCAGCTTAATTTGAAGTTTACAAGGCAATACTTTGAAATATCTTTAAATAAATGTGCAGAGCTAATTTTTCCTATCTCCGCTGCAAGCTGATGGAGTATTACGGAAAAATTTCCTTCGGATCGCCCTTACTTACATGACAATTTTGAAGCAGAGCTTCGGGGAATTTAACCTAAAAGAGATTAAGAGATTACGAAACTGACTGAGCTAACGAAAGAGCAAATTCACTGTTTGAGATAGCCTCTTCTTAAAAAGATAGTTTATGAATTATCGCTCACGACTGAACTTTATACAGTCTAAAACGACTTGGGAACTTTGATGACTATCTTCCACCACCAACAACTCAATCGGCGTTGTGATGCCGTAACTTTTTAAATTTTCTTGTATTTTTGCAAAAACAAACTCTATAAAAGGCGGCTTCACTCTTGCAATAATTCTATCGGCATGAGCAATCGCATAGAAGAACTCAGGGGAAGGATTTTGATCATCAATGGAGTAGCTGAATTCTTGTCGCCAACAATGTTGCTTCTGCTCCGATTGAATGACCGCGTTACGATCGTTTGATGTCGTATTGAAGAAATTCACAGGACTTAAGTTTCCCGTTAAAGACACTTGCGGCGGCTTGGGGGCTGAACACCCCGAAACGGCAACACCAACAAGTAAAAGAGCTAAAATATTGATCATAAAGATTCTCTTATACGTTTTCTTCAAAATGGATGGCAAGCTCACCTCGACTTAAGGCGATGATTAAGGCTTCTTTAGTCGGCAGTTCTTTCTTATCGGCATACTGTTGTAAAGTCGGCGAGAGGGCAATTAATTTATCCATGAAAAACCTGTCATTAAAATAGAGAGCTTTCTCGCATTTAATCGGGTTCTCTCCGCCCAGCAAAATGATCTCCTCTTCAAATGCCAGTTGTTTCAGCTCTTGCGGCAACATCAAAGCACGTCTAGCGTCACTCTCTGATTCCCCTCGTGAAACCGATGTTTTATTGTGGTTTTTGCTTCTGGAGCTGGACTTGGCTGTAGTATAGGCAATCTCTTTTGAAAAATACTCCGCATCGTCTTGCTCATTGGGGGCAAAGATGATTTTACAGGAATGGTTGGCAAGCAAAGTCTTGCGTCCTTGATCGCCGTAAATTTCATTCAGCTGCGAGACATTTTGAAAAATCGTCAACAGCTGTATCTTGTAGCCTGCAATATAGCCCGCCGCCTCTTTAACGTAAGGAATACAACCAATTGACGGAAACTCATCAAGAATTAATAAAAGAGAATATTTAAGCTCAGGCACAAAGTCGGGGTTTTCACTTAAGTTAATCCTGATGGCACAATTAAAAAATAAGTTTAAAATTAAGGAAGCTATTTTTAAATCTTTCGGCGCAATACTTAAGTAGATGGTCATCTTCTTGCGTCTTAAGTCTCTAAAATCAAAGCTGTTGCCGTCGGTTGCCTTTTTTACAACGGGCAAAGCAAAAAGCTTGAGTTGCTTTTCAAAGGTTGAGATGACGCTCGCCTTCCCCTCATCGCCAAGCACCATAAAGCTCCTGATTTTTGCTAAAGCATCTTGCGCAAGCTCAACTTGCACCTTATCTAATTTCTGTAATCTTATATTTTCTTCTAAAATTGCCGTTAAATCGTTCATCAAGACCGTGTTGTACAACACAAATAAATTACCGATCGAGAAGGTTTTAGAGATGTGATGCTCCTGCAAAAACAGAGGATTGCCCTCTAAAAGAAGCCAAAGAGCTTTGCTAAGTGCTATAAATAAACTTTGCGCTGCATTGTTAAAATGCCGCTCTGCCCCTGTAACGCTGTCGGTCGGATAAATGATTTCGGCCATGCCCATGAGGTCGGTGCTGCCTTCGACATCATCCAAATCAAGATAATGGAAAGGATTGAATTTGTGCGTCGTAAAGCTGAAAGGATTAAACAGAAAGACGTCTTGTTTTAAAACCTGTTGCCTGTACTTACTCGTCATATTAAAACACTCATGCTTGATGTCGAGGACAATCAGAGAGTCTTGCCATTCGAGCAGATTGGGAATCACCACCCCTGCTCCTTTACCTGCCCGCGTGCCAGCACCAAGGGAGACAAAGTCGGGCTTGATGTAGCGAATGAGTTGACCTTTGAATTTGCCGACGATAATGCCAGCACCCTCTTGCCCTAAAGTCACCGACCTTGATTCTAAAATATCTGCTTGTGAGGCAAACTTCGCATCGCCGTGTAAACTTTTCTTGGGACGCTTGTTGACAAAGACAAGTGCCGATAGGGGAAGCAGGAGCGATAGACCAAAACCCATGGATAAAGCTTTATATCCTTGTTCCTTGATGTCAGCAGGTACGTAAGCTTCAAAGAGAATCTCAATTATTTTAAAGAAATCCCATTCGGTAATAATGGTCTTTAACGGAATGCCGTTGAGAGAGTAAGCTAGAAAATTAGCCGTGAGAAACCATAAAGCAACCATGCACACGCAAATAAATATCGTTTGTCCTTTATTGAGAATCGTCATCATTCCTGCCTGAATTTTTTAGGTCTACATCTTTAAAATAAAGATCGCTTAAATACCTTTTTCCTGCCTTGCAATCGATATGACAAACAATATCAATACAGGATAAAACGATATTCTTAATCACCGAATAACTCAAGTTTCGGCATTCAGGGTTTTGATAACAGCGCGTAATAATACCCTCAAGAGATTCATCAACCGAACCTGCATGGATGGACGTCATGCTGCCGCCGTGTCCCGAATTGATCACCTTAATGAAGTCCCAAGCCTCCCCTCCTCTGATTTCCGAGAGTATGATACGGTCGGGCTTCATCCGAAAACAAGCCTTCAACAACTGAGCCGAGGTAATAATCGCCTCCTGAGAACCGACGGCTTCTTCGGTAAAAAAGAGATAGACGTAGTTCTGGTGTTTGTAGAACTTCATCTCGGCAGTATCCTCAATCGTAATCAGACGGCAAGAAAGCGGAATAGACTCCACCAAAGTTTTCATGTAGCTTGTTTTACCCGAACCCGTCGCCCCCGCAAAAACGATTGTTTTGCCCTGCTCGACGGCCTTTTCCATAAAGATCGCGATGTCTCTTTGTGAATACAAGTCGATTAACTCTTTCTTTTCCTGATCTAAATTCTTTTCTGCAATGACTTTTTCGTAAAAACCTTGCTCTATGTAAGACGCGTGACTAAAGTTGTTTTTTGAGGGCTTGCGAAGGGTGACCGAAATGATATTCTTGTCTATCGTCGCAGGATACATGACAACTTGGATACGTTCTCCCGTCTCCAGAGTTCCTGACAGGACAGGCTTCAGGTCGCCGACCGATGTTTCATTAAACGAGGCAAGCGCAACGGCAAAAGATTTCAGTAACTTGGTGTCGATAGCGGCGTTATCGTGTTTTTGCCAAACACCGTGCTGCTCATACCATATCTCACCTGGCTGGTTAACGGCGATTTCCGTCACGCCCTCAAGACCCAAAAACGGCTGGAATATCTTTTGGGCGAATTCATGGAGCGAGATGTTCGTAATACGAGCAGGAGTATTGATCATTCGCGAACCTTAAGTTTGTAGACTTTAGAAAAATCAATATCTCGACCCACAAGGATGCCCACAATATCGCCTTGGTTCTTGTACATCGTGGGCGGTATATTAATACTGCTCTCAAGCATCTTCTCGATGATTGTGACAAAAGCGTCTTTCGTCTGATCCATGGTGTTGATATTGACCGAAGTCCCGCCTTCTTTTTTCTGCCCCTGCTGCTGCGTCATCTTGAGTATATCTTTAGCGGTACTCAGCAAAATGGCACCTCCAAAGCGTTTGAAAAAGTGAGAATCGATCCAGCCATCAATGCCCGATTCACCGAGCTGACCCACCACTTGGCTGTCGACAAGCTTGATGTGCTTGAAATCGGGTGTAATCAGTTTCGTCCAAATCACAAACATACGCCCCATCCCCTGCTTTAAATTACCGCCTTGATAACTGCCGATAGCGCGGGTGCCTCTCTCTATCAGCTTGACCGCCCCGTTTGCACCAAAAATGTCTTCTGCAATTGTACAGGTGATGCGCCCACTCACGTCCGAAGTGAATTTGGTAGTCAGGCTACAAGGGATATACGTGCCTTCCGCAATCAGAAAATGAGGGTCAATCAGACTTTTTTCCGCAACCACCGCGGCCTCATTCGTCTCTTGCCGTGTTTCCTTTCGTGTTTCCTTGTGATCTGTCTCCGTAGAAGCAGCAGGAGACATACTGGAAGTCGTATCAGAGGCTGAAGTCGGTGATTGAGACTTGACGGGGATTGATTTATATTTTTGAAAAACAGGCTTTAAAACAACCGCTTTTTCTTGGGTATCTGGATTTAGCTTAACCAAAGGTCTTTTTATCTCTTCTACAGGCTCTTTCTCTTCCTCAACGGCTTTTTTAAAAGAAAATTCTTTTCGGGTAATTTCCGGTATTATTTTTTTGATGTCGGTAAAGTCACTTGTACGGATGTCTTTAAAATAAAAAAGATAAAAAAAGGCGAGCAGCAACAAGAAGAGGCCGATGCTAATAGCGATGACAGGAAGGAGCGATACGACTTTTTTCTTGGCCATTTTTGCAATGTCGGGCGCGAAGTCTTGGTGAACACTCTTATTTGAGTTTTTGTCCTTGCGGGTCTCAGTCATGAACAGCCTCACGTTTGACAGAAGACGAACTTGTCGAGCTGTAAGGCTTAAAGTATTGGCCGAAAGATTTATTTAAAATACCGACGACTTGCGTCCCGTATCTCAATACAAAGGCCTTGTTGAGTTTGTGGATGACCATGACCTTGTAATTGCCTTTTTGCTCAACCGAGGTATTGATGATTTGTTCATCACTGCCGTTGAGCAAAAACACGCTAGGAAAGCTTTTCCCCTCACGAAATCCCAAATACGTTAACGCCCCGTCGTCATAGGCAAAGTTCGGGGACGATGTTTTCACTGGCTGCGCCTTTTTTAAAGTGGTAATTCCAGTTTCTCGGATATTTATCTTGAGCCAATTCTGCGGCGATCTTTTGTTTGTCTCTATCGGCTGTCTTTTTTTCTGGATACCCGTACCGCACCACGTGGGCATAAACACCCTGAGGGGTGATGTTCAAATCCATGCTGTAACTACGCTTATTAGTCGAGACAAACAAATTTGTTCGCCAATCCTTAGTCGACGGTTCAAACCTTTTCACGGCAGCGTTGTCAACTTCTGGCTCGTGTTCTTGGAAAAATTCTTGTTCCACAGGCACGGCACTGATAAACAATTTATTTTGATACGGGGTAATACTCCAACCCACGTCAAAGCCTGAAATTGCTTTCTCAACGACTTCATCATCATCAAAAATAATTGTCGTTACAAAACCGAGGCGCGTGTTGATGGTGGTGACGTCTTCTTTATTGTAAGGCACCCTTTGCATTCTGGCGTCATAGGAACTGCCCTTTGGCGTATTATGGGCAAAGGTCTGGGTGGAGAAAAAGGAGAGTAAGGCAATGAATAAAAAGAGGTGCGGCATTTTTTAATCTTCTGTTAGTTCTTGAGAAACTTGGTAACTGACCGCTTTAAATCCTAGAGGATTGGCGAGTCTAAACTTTTCAGGAACGCCTTTCTCGGGGTCAAAATCAAATACGAGACGCGCCGTATAAAATTTTTCCTTGGTTTTATTGTTTCTGATATCAAATATTTTTTTTCTGAAGCGTATTGAGGCCAGCCTGTAAGGTTCGGTTGCAGGACTGATAGAGATGGAAATTATCTCTGCTTTTATATTGAAGTTTTCACCGAATATCTTATCGGGAGAGTCGAGGCGTTCAAACAGCGCGAGGTAATCTGCTCTCACTTGATCTCCGCTGAAAAGCTGAACCGTTTCATAATCGTGTTGCAAGGAAAAATAATCGTATTGTTCTCTTAACATCAGATACCTTGATGCAAAAAACTTCTCGACCGCTTCATCCTGAGTCGAGGAAATCTCTTTCAGCTTTGATAGGACTTCAGCCTCGCCCGTTCTATTATCGACCCTGATCAGGACGAGTTCCTTTTCCTGCGTTAAAACCAACGCCAGAATAATAAGGCTCAAGAAAAGACAAAGCCCCGCAAAGGCGTAGCAAATTCTCCAAGCGCGAGCGGCCAACAAGTCTTTCTGCAACGCGAGTATTGCTTCAAACGATTTAGCTTCCTCAAAGGTTGAGTTATTGTTCGACATCTTTCATCACTTTTTGTGAATTGACAGGCTTGAGGTCTCCGTTAATCTCTCTTGGAAAACCTTGATTTGCGGCACATCCCGAAAGCATTGACGTCAAAATGAGTAAAATGAATTGAGGCATTCTCATCAACTAATCCTCTGAATTTGTTTGTTGCACGCGCGCAAAAGAAGCCTTTTGACTTTCTTCCTTGAGCTTTCTTGAATTAATTTTATCTTTTATTTTACCACCTGCATATTTTGTACCCGCTACTGCGCCTCTGCTTGCATATTTTGTAGCCACGCCCGCGGTCGTCCCTGCGGTCGTGATCCCTGCTTTTGCGGCCAACGTCATCCCGCCTTGTATGGCTGAGGTGGCAGCCACCCCCGCAATATTACCCGCCATCTTGGCTGCCACAAAGACCAAACTGCTGACGATGATGCCTGTTACGAGAGCTGTTCCGCCTATACCCATTAAACTCTCTCTCGCAGGAGCATCAGCAAGTTCATGTATAATATCATTGCTGATATCGATGCCGATTTTGACAATTAAGGTTGCAAAAATCAGCGTGATGATGCACGAGAATATTGAGCGCAACCAGCCGTTAAACAGCTCACGCGTAAAGCCGTACGTGAGACAGCCGATAAAAATAGGCGAGGTCGCGGTCAGTAAAGCAAGGCTTGCCTCAGCAGCAATAAAGATGATGGCTGAGCTAGCAAGCGTAAAAATGGCTCCAAGCCAAATCATGAGGGATGCCACTGCTCCTTGTAATTTTATATAATCCGTATCAAGGTAAAAAACATCTTCACTGAGTTTTTGAGTCACTAAAAGCTGCTCATCAAGCAAGGCGAAAAGACTTTTTTCGCCGATGAACCCTGTTTTCAACTCATGGATAAAGCCGATCGAAAGATCCAACAGACCGCCGCTATTTTCAACAAAGGCCAAGACGATCGCAATCCGCACAAAATTAAACATCATCTCTTGCATGGTGGCATTGCTTCCCCTCGGTGTCATGATGGAATAGCCGTAATAAAGCACTAAAATAGGGGCGCCGAGTTTGATCAGCAAAATCATCTTGCCTGAAAAGACGGCTAGATACGTCGCCAGCAAATGATGAAGCTTACTGGTTAAAAAGGTTTCAAATTTTGTAAATATACCCATACGATAACCGTACCTTATTTAAATTTGTGAAGGGGTGCATTTCTTTGGTGCAAGTGAAATGCTTCTGCTCGGGCTTTTTCGATAACCGCGCAGTGTTTGTCTTTGGTTAACTCTGCTAAAGGTTTAAGCCTACACTTTTCAACTTCTTTTGCCAGTATTTCAGGATGCTCGATATACCACTCGACGGTTTGAGTTTCTTCAGAACAGGCCGCAAGGCAGCTCATCATTAACATTGTATGTGCTATGACGGTAATTTTGTTCATCGACTTTCTCCTCTTATTTTATTTAAATTTGTGAAGGGGTGCATTTCTTTGATGCAGGTGAAATGCTTCTCGCCTTTTTTCTTCAATGAGCTTATCGCGCAAGTTGCTTTCATCGACAAAGCTGTCCCATTGGTTTTTGAGTTGCTTGATTTCTATGTCTTTGAGGGCAATAGCATTAGCTAAGTCTTGAGATTCTTTAAGGTCTTTCGAGTTTTTTACTTTGAGGGCAATTTTGGACGTCTCAATGATTTTATGCTCGGTTTGCCTTCTGATCTCTTCTCCCGCTTCAATCGTCCCTGCTTTATTCAATATTTGTTCCTTGCAGATATTATCAAGTTTCCTATTTCCTTTTTCTTTACAAATATTAAACATTTGGTATTTGCTTAGTATTTCATTGGCATATCCACTGTCTTCAGCATCGGAAGATCGCAACAGGGCATTTAAGGCATCTCGATGCTTTTCAATGCCTTTTATCTCTTCCATCAAAGAGAGCAGTTCTCCTTCCAAATCTCCAAGCTCCCGCAGCCCTGTCAGGCTCGCCAACTGATTTTTCAACAAGCCGTTCTGCGTCTTAAAGTGATTGATTTGTTCTTGCCAGTGCGAAATTTCCTTACCGTAATGCGACGTCGTTTGGCTGAGTTGCTTGATGGCTTGCGCGCAAGTTTGAGGGTCATGTACCATCAGTGCCAGAGCATTGGGGGTTATCAAGAGTCCTAAAACAAATAAGATTTTCTTCATACCGCCTCCTTCAAATAGTCGGGCAACCAGTCGTCGACTTTCATCCCTTCTTTGTAAAGAGTCTGGAAAATAGCTAAATTATCCGCACTCGTACTCAGTATCTTGGTGTACACTCCAGGGCGATTGCATGAAATTTAGATTCAACTAAGAAGTTAGTAAGAGTATAAATATTTGTATTTTATATTGGTAATAAAATGCAAATATTG
>JFJP01040564.1_pt1 | contig 23907 bp, 26 predicted proteins | sample 431651 | NCBI WGS metagenome assembly JFJP01 (sample SAMN02602958, study PRJNA72255) | Microbial mat metagenome, whole genome shotgun sequencing project. | biome: fresh water; feature: sink hole; material: water; isolation source: purple microbial (photo- and chemosynthetic) mats found in...
AAGGTGAGAGAGTAAAAATAGGAGGAAATGAAATCACACAAGGGACAAGCGACCCCGCGATAGCTATCGGGGGTGTCGCTTAAAAAATAAGAGAATATAAGCGACATCATGTCGCTTGTCCCTTCTCAACCTAGCGCATTAGCCTAAGTTTCCTTTTTCCAAGTTTTAGAAAAGAGAATATGTCATAAAAATAGGCGAAAATGAAATCCCACAAGGGACAAGCGACATTGTGTCGCTTAAAAAAAAGAAGAGAAATAGGATTTTTTTTAGAGTTTGAAAGCGACATCATGTCCCTTGTCCCTTGTGCACCTAGCCCATCAATCCTAGTATCATCCATCTTTTTAATTGTTTATTTATATCAACCCCCAGTATATATTTATGGAAAAGAAGGAGTTTCATCGTGCCAATTTGCCACATTATCAACAGCCAGGTCAGGCTTATTTTGTTACTTGGAATTTGCATGATGCTATTCCGGCATTGGCATTGAAGGATTATTCCGAAAAACTTTCATCACTTCGTAATTGTATTGAATCGGCTGTTAAATCTAATCAATTAAGCGATTATATAAAAGCATTAAAGCTAGAATTTAATATCCTACGTATAAAAAGAATGAAAGCAATGGAGGATTTACTTCTTATGGAAAATAAATGTTCTGTTGATTTAGCCCTGCACGAATATACCACTATCGTTCATAGCGCACTGTGTTACTGGGAAGGCCAAAAACTTAAAAATCATGCTATATGTGTAATGCCCAATCATGTACATTGGGTATTTGAATTGTATAATAAAGACGAAAACGGTAATGCTGTGTGGTTGGAAGATATACTAAAATCGGTAAAACGTTATTCGGCAACACAAATTAATTTATTAGCAAATAAAAAAGGAACGCTTTGGCACAAAGAAAGTTGGGATACTACCATCAGAGATAACCGACATTTATACGAAGCAATAGAATACACAAAAAATAATCCAGTGATGGCAAAATTAGTCACTGATTGGAAAGAATGGAAAGGAACATTGGTATTTTAATAATTGTAATGTCTTAAAAATAGGAGAATAAGAAGTCGCACAAGGGACAAGCGACATGATGTCGCTTAAAAAATAAGAGAATATAAGCGACACAATGTCGCTTGTCCCTTCTCAACCTAGCGCATCAACCTAAGCCTCTTGTCCAACCGGATCTATAATTCATTAGATGTTCAAATGTTGGGCGTTGCTCGTGGGTGGGATTTTCTTTTTAATCCCACTCCTTTTGTATTCTTGGGCGTTGCTCGTGGGTGGGATTTTATTTTTAATCCCACCCTATTGTATTCTCATGATTTTCAATCCGTTCTTAAAGTAGATTTTCAAGTAGGTTGTAACAACGTTGCTCAGAGTTCAAAGTTCACATTCGGCTGAATTTCTTCCCATGAAGTTCAGCCGATAATGTTTTTCTTTAAATAAATAGTGTACTACAAAATTAAATTAGTAATTTTGCTACGAGTTTATTTTTTAAAGTCCATAATACTTATGACCAGAGCATTCATAAATAAAATATCCAATTATTTTGCCAGCCAGCCCATCGATAAGGCATGGGTGTTTGGTTCTAGTCAACTTTAGCAAAGAATCGAAGGTTACATTGTTCAAATATATTCATATTATCAATGATTTACAAGCATTAACAGGTAGAAAAATTGATTTGGTTGAAGAGGGACAATTAAAACCTTTTGCAAGAGAAAGTGCAGAACATGATAAAATACTAATTTATGAGAGAAAAACCACGTGATAAAGAACGGCTTCTGCATATAATTGAGGCGATTGATAATATCTTCGAATTCATTGAAAACAAATCATTTGAGACTTACCAAAACGATAAAATGCTGAGATTTGCTGTTGTAAAAAATCTTGAAATTGTGGGAGAAGCAGCCTATTTGCTTACCAAAGATTTCAAGTTGAAAAATACAGAAGTTGAATGGAATGAGATGATTGGTATGCGGCATATTTTGGTTCATGGCTATTATCAAATTAAAGATGAAATAATATGGGCTACAATTGAAACAGAATTGTTGCCATTAAAAGATAAGATTTTGGGCTTACTTCCAAGTTGTTTGTAGAACCTGAAACATATAAACTGTAGCTATGTTCCATCTTGGTAGAAGATTTTATGTAAGTTGCCTTTTGCTTATTAAAAGTTATCGGCTGAATTTCTTCCATGAAATTCAGCCGATATCGGTTAATAAAACATTTATATCTACTTTAGTGTCATTTCCAACTGTAGTTAGTATATTTGTATCGTCAAATTAAAAGACTTCAAACTTTTAAATAAATAATTATGATAGCTGTTAAACAACCACTTTCAAATGTTCAAGTAGAATTGTTGAAAATATATTCTACAAACATTTCTGAGCCCGAATTGAAGGAATTGAAGAATTTACTTGCTCAGTTTTATGCCAAAAAGTCTATTGAAAATGCTAATAAACCCCGTCCAACCGGACATATAATTCATTTGATGTTCAAAAGTTGGGCGTTGCTCGTGGGTGGGATTTTCTTTTTATCCACGATAGCCATCGCGACCACCCTTTCTTATTCTTAGGATTTTCAATCCGTTCTTAAAGTAGATTTTCAAGTAGGTTGTAACAACGTTGCCCGCTATCCTTATGAAAAGTTTCATCGGCTGAATTTCTTCCCATGAAGTTCAGCCGATAATGTTTTATTGATGAATTCTAAACAAAAGTATTATCTTTGAAGTTATAATTTAAAAATCAACACTATGGCAATAATTTAAATGTTTTATGGCATCATCATTTCAATGTATTATTTGGATAACAAACAACATAACTTGCCACATATACATGTAAAATATCAAGACGAAGAAGCTGTGATTTCTCTAATAGATGGTCAATTATTGGAAGGTACTTTAAAAACGAATAAGATGAAACTTGTTCAAGCTTGGATTGAAATACATAATGAAGAATTAATGGCTGATTGGGCATTGGCAATAAGTGGTGAGACTATTTTTAAAATTGACCCGTTAAAATAATAGATATATGAATCCCAGAGTTATAAATGTAAAGCCAGAGCAGAACTTTAAACTATTGATTACATTCAATAATGGTGAGATGAAAAGTTTTGATGTAAAACCATATCTCGAAATTGGTATTTTTAAGGAGTTGCAGGATGAGAGTATATTCAATTCCGTTAAACCATTTTTAGGAAGTATCCAATGGGCAAATGGAGTAGATCTTTGCCCTGACACGCTTTATCTTGAGGGTGAAGCTTGTTGAAGTATTTAAAAATTGTACCTGTTGATCTTTCTTAGTACATCAGTCTTTTTGTTCGGCTTAGGCTACCGTTAAAAATCGGTATGTATCATTTGCCTGAGTCGAGTGGGAATGAAAGCTACCGATAAATATCGGCATGTACCATCCACTTTCCCATATTAAATATCACACCGGCTGAGTTTCTTTATTGAAGTTCATCCGAAAATATAATTATCAGAAAAAAACAAATCCAAATTAGTATCAAATTAGTGATATGTTCGTATATTTGTATCTATAAAACAATAAAAAAATACGCCAGCTATAAGTGATTTTATAAATGCAACTGTAAGTAAATTTTAAATGTTTACAGATTTTGTTGGTTTTCAGCAATAAAGTAATACAAACAATATGGGAAAAGACAAAATAATTACTGGAGTGAAAATTGCTCAGCAAATGAGTAGGGCAAGGAGTATTCTTAATTCTCAAGTAATTCCAAGACAAGAACTATATCAAATTAGAGAGCGTGAAGGTAGATTGAGCCAAGAGCTGTTAAGAGCATTGAAAAACAATGCCTAGTCTTATTATAATAGCAGGATGTAATGGTGCAGGGAAATCCACTTTTGCCTCATCTTTTCTTCCAGATGGTCTAACATCTTTCGATTACGATAGACATTATCTTGATATTTACTATAGTATGCCTGACAGCGAATTATGAGATGAATTTGCCAAGAATGAAGCTACAAAAGAATTTGAAAAGGCTGTAGAAAAAGCATTGGAAAATAAATTGGACTTTTGTTACGAAACTAATTTTGATACATACCCATTGTACTGGGCTGAAAAATTCAGACAAAATGGTTATCAAATTAACTTGATTTTCTTTTGCCTATCAAACCAAGACATAGCGAAACATCGGGTTTGTGTTCGTACAGAGTTTAAAGGACATTTTGTTGATAATAAAACCATTGACATTAAATGGGAAGCTGGATATAAGAACTTAAACTTGCATTATCGTTTCTTCGACAATATATTATTTGTTGACAATTCTAAGCAAAATGATTTATATTCAAATTTATTACAAATTGAACGAGGCTGTGTAATTCAGTTGATAAATGAGTTACCTGAATACTTCAATCAACGTTTTCCAGAAATAAATAGTTTGGCAAAAAATGACCGGTAACAGCATCATCGGTTTTTCGTAGCGTATCCCTAGTTTTTCGTAGGCTGTAGCGAAATCCCACTGTTAAGGTTTGGCGTAAGGTTACTGATAAAAATCGGTATGTATCATTCGCTTTGTATATTAAATACTACATCGGCTGAATTTCTTCATAGAAATTCAGCCGAATTTGATTTTATACTATTTTTACTGATAACCAGATTTATATTCTAAAGAATTAATTTTTTTGTTTTCACACCATCTTTGCTGTAAACTTTTAAAATTACAACTCCTTTATTGGTTAAACTGATAGTGTTCAATTTGCTGTATTTTAGTAGTTTGCCACTTATGTCATAAAGTTCAATATATTCAAACTCCCCTTTAACTGTTACGTTTTTAGACTCTGGATAAAACTGAATTTCAATGTCATTATTTGTTTCCGATAATGAAGTTAGCGTGTTTAGAGTAAATGTTTGTTCTGCTCCATAAAACAATGCTCCAGCTACAGTGGCTGCTAAACGATAATAAACCTTTGAGCTTGGAGCTTGGCTTGCTAGTGCAAATGTGCAACTTAAGTCTAATGGGTTCACAGTAGCATTTACTGTTTGGGTATAAACCCCTGTTAATGAGCCATATTGAAATTGAGCTGAATGTGTATCGAAATCTTTTACGTCATATACACCATTTAGTGTGGCTGTAGTTGTAGTTACATCTGTTGCTGCTAAAGTAGTAGCAGTCGGCGCAATTACTTCATAAGCCCCTTTGTCAGGATTTCCATCGCGTATTGTTCCGCGTGCATCTAATGCCTGTGCTCCGTTTCCGGTATTAAAAGCCAAACTAAGCAAGTTATTTATTGCCATCGTTTTTACTTTACCACCATTATTATTCAATGTTGCCAAGCCCAATTGTAAGGTAGCTGCATTTACAAAGTCGTTAGTTCCAATAAATGGTGCAGTAGAATATAAGTTAAAGCTACTCTCGTTTGTATTTGCATTTGAATCATCAACGGATATATCTCTTTTATTACTCCCATTTCCATTGTTATTGTTGGCAACAATAGAGTTGGAGATTGTAATTTTAGAAAGGTAAGCATCCACGCCTCCAGCAAGTACTTCTGACAAGGTAGAGTTATTAACTATTGTACAATGGTTTATGTTTAAAATGGCTGCTCCAGAGTTGTCCAGCATTTCTATGGCTCCTCCACCATCTACAGCACTATTACCTGTTAAAGTACAATTGAGCAAATCCACATCAGCCGTGGATTGTATTGCACCACCATAGGCTTCACTGCCAGTAGTACTACAATTTGTTATAGTGCAATTTTCAAACGAAATTTTCCCATTGTTGGAAGTGATAGCATTTATGCCACCACCACCGCCAATACGGTTTCCATTCATGATGTTTAGATCTTTAAAGTGGACTGTTCCTGTTGGAATAAGAACTTCAAAAATAACATGTGAGTTATTTCCGGATATCGTAATGCCAGCAATGTTTGAACATAGAATAGTGATTGGAGCAGTGATGACAGGTAAAGGCGAACCCAGTGTTATGGTGCCGCTTGTTTGAATGTCCACTATCCCCGAGCCTGCTGTGATGACATTTTGCATTTCTTTCCGCAATGTGCCCGTAGAGCCATCGTCTGTTGTTTTTGTAACAACAAAAGCTGGAATATTTACTAAGGCTGAAATACTTAAGGAATGTAAACTTACTAGCGCAAGCAGCATTGTTTTGAATATTAGTTGTTTCATATTAGTTGTTTTAATGTCGAAAATAGATTAAATTAATTTTGTGGTGGATATATTCCAAAAAGAGATATGATATAGTTAATTGCTAGGTATGGTTTCATGTTATTGTGTGGCTGAGAACCTCCAATAAAGGTTGAATTGGGCGAAACTGTATAGCTAACAGATCCCATAGTGGTGTTGGATGAAGTGCTATAATCATTTTCTCTGGATGCATTTACCGACAATACATTGTTTGTAGGCGTATTTTCATTGGCCGATCCACTGTTTACCGGAAGACTTAGTGTTGGAGTATGTGTGTGCTGGGGTATATTATTGCCTATTAAGGTTACATTTTCTTCTCCACTTTGTTCTCCTATCTGATAGGCACTGCTTAGATGAATTGGTGCGCGCCCCCGTAAGTCTGGCACCGCAAAAGTGTTCTGGCCATCCCCCCCATAGGTAGTGCCAATTAGGTTAAATAAAGTTTCGTATTCTGATATGGATAAAATTTGACCATCGCAAAAGGCCCACCCAGCTGGCGCAAAATTTCCAGCAAACATTTTAATTTCACCTATGTATGGATTCTGTGCTCTTAAGTTAGCAACCAAAAGTAAAAATAGTGTCAAAGTTATTATTTTAGTTTTCATATCTTTAGTTTTAATTTTGTGATGGAAAAATTCCTTGAAGTGCAATTACAAAGTTAACCACAGTGTAGGGTGCCATATTGTTATGGGGCAATGATTGTCCGGAAACGCCAATAGTATTGCCAGTCAATGGTATTTTGGCACTACTAGTATTTGCTTTACTGTTAAATTCGTTTCCTCTTTTGTCATTTTTAGCAACGTAATTTGCAGTAGGTGTGTCTAAGTTTCCAGCGGCACTGTTGGCCTTTTCGGTTACCACCAGGTTTTCTACATTGTGTATATGCCAAGGCATTTCGGAAGCAGTAAGGGTATGATTAATTTCGCCGCCCGTCTGCCCGATTGAAAATTGATTGGTAGCATCCATTGCTATTTTTCCTCGCAAATCAGGCAATGCAAAAGTTGTTTGTCCATTTCCGCCATACTGGGTGCCCAGCAACGAAAATAAAGCTTGATTTTGACTGATAGGGAGTAATTGACCGTTGCAGAACGCCCACCCTTTGGGGGCGTAATTAAAACTTACTATGCGAATTTCGCCCAAATATGGTTCTTGACTGAAACTGTCTAGCACGCAAAGCGTAAGCAAAAGGAATAAAGTGTTTATTTTTTTCATGTTTTTTTTCTATTGACGTGGTGGAAAAACTCCTTGTAGCGCAATAATATAGCGAATGACTAAATATGGCTGCAAATTATTGTGTGGCATGCTACTACCTGCTGGCGCTAATTCAATTTCTGAGCCAGCAGTTTTCATTTCTACATCATACGATGCACTGTAAGCTTTGGAGCTATTGGCGGAGTAACTCCCGGCTGGAGAATCTACATTTCCCACCGCGCTAAAAGCTGGTAAAGAGACACTTCCGCTAGTTGTAACGCTATGCCTGTGGCTAGGTAACTCACTCTCAGTAAGCGTTACAGCGGACTCGCCTCCAGTTTCACCCAAATCTCTTATGGAAAGACCAGGTCCTTGCCCTGCCCCAATGGGTACTCTGCCATTTAAATTTGGTAACGCAAAATTTGATTTTCCATTTCCACCGTAAGTAGTTCCCAGAATTGAAAAAAGAGCTGTGTTCTGACTAATTGGCAACAATTGTCCCGAGCAAAAAGCCCAGCCTCTGGGTGCGAAAGTCCCTGCAAATATGCGTATTTCTCCAATAAATGCATCTTGAGCTTTTGCAAAAGAAACTATTGCGAGAAAACAGATTGATAAATAAATTTTCTTCATTGACTATCTATTATTTGTATTGATTATAAATTTAATATGTTACAAAAGTAGAGAAAATAAATATAATAGAAATGCAATAAATGTGAAATTATTGTTCTGGGGAATTGTATTTTCTTGTTTTATATGTGTAATTATATTGTTTAAGTTGTTGTTTGTCTGACTTTTAGCTGGAGTAGTCCTCTTGTGTATTTTTTGTTGTAAATTGTGACATTTTAAATACATTAAAGCTGTATTTCTTACTTTGGCTTAGTTTAATCTCTAATTTTGGCTTTTTATCATTATTCCCATTACACTATTTATTTGTCTGAACTTATTTACAAATAAAAAAAGCCCTCGAAAAATCAAGGGCTTTTTTTATTTGTAGTTATTGTAAGTGATTATTTAATATCACCTTCAGCAATCAGATACTCAGCAATTTGTACGGCATTAAGGGCTGCTCCTTTTTTTATTTGGTCGCTAACACACCAGAAAGTGATACCGTTAGGGTTTGCAATATCTTTGCGAATACGTCCCACATGAACAGGGTCTTTGCCCGCAAGGAACAATGGCATTGGATATTCTTTGGCGGCAGGATTGTCTATAAGTACTACGCCTGGCGCTGCTGCAAATGCTGCACGAGCTTCTTCTACTGTAATCGGCTTTTCGGTTTCTGCCCACACGCTTTCGGAATGTGCCCGCAACGCTGGCACGCGCACGCACATGGCACTTACTTCCACATCCGAATGCATAATTTTGCGTGTTTCGTGATACATTTTCATTTCCTCTTTGGTGTAACCATTGTCGGTAAATACATCTATTTGAGGTATAACGTTATAGGCCAGTTGGTACGCAAATTTATCTACAGTAACCGCTTCTCCGCCCAACACTTGTTTATATTGCAATTCCAATTCGTCCATGGCCGCTGCTCCTGCGCCACTAGCGGCTTGGTAGGTTGCTACATGTACGCGTTTGATGTGCGATAGGTTTTCTAAAGCTTGCAGCGCCACTACCATTTGAATGGTGGTACAGTTTGGATTGGCAATAATGCCGCGTGGACGCAATTTGGCGTCGGCAGCATTTACCTCAGGTACTACCAATGGAATATCCGTGTCCATCCTAAAAGCTGAAGAATTGTCAATCATTACAGCTCCAAATTTTGTTATGTCTTGGGCAAATTCTTTAGAAATACTTGCTCCAGCCGATGTGAAGGCAATATCTATTCCCTTGAAATCATCACCGTGTTTGAGCTCTTTCACGGTGAGTTTTTCACCTTTAAAGTTATACACACTACCCGCACTGCGTGATGAACCAAAAAGGCTCAGTTCAGTCAATGGGAAATTGCGCTCTTCGAGCACACGCAGAAATTCTTGTCCTACAGCACCACTGGTACCTACAATTGCTACTCTCATTGTTGTTAAATATTTAGTTCTTTACTTCCCTGTTTGGGTTTAAAGAACAGTTTAATTAGAAATTATTGTTTGTTTATATCTCAAATACAAATAAATAGACTTTCTGTTAATGTAAATGTGAAAGATAATCTATATATTTGCACTCTAATTTTAAAAAATACCCTTTTGGAGTTTAAAATTTTATGCAAAAGTAATTCATTTCAATAGAAAACACGTACATGATAAAGAATTTAAGTCTGATTTTAATGTTTTCACTTCCAATATTTAGCTTTGCGCAAGTGAATGATTCGTTTTTGGATGGAAACTTTATAAATAACCCTTTTTGGACAGGATCCTCCACCAATTTTAAGGTAAATTCTACCAATCAATTACAATCGAATGCTCTAGCATCTAGTACATCAAGTTTGTTCACTGTTTCGGAGGCTTTTGAAAATGCACAATGGGATTGTTGGATAAAAATACAATTTCCATCTTCTTCTGGAACTGTTTCTACTTATTCCAGTAATTATATGTCAATAATTATTGCTTCCAACAAGGCTGATATTTCTTCTGGTTTTAATGGTTATTTTGTAAAAATAGGCGATATACAAGATGATGTGTCACTCTGGATGCAAGAAGGAATCAACAAAACAAAAATTATTGACGGAAAAGACAAGCGTTCGGATGGAAACCCCTTGGAAATGCGAATAAAAGTGACACGAGATGAAGCAGGTAATTTCTCATTATATAGCAAATTATCAACTGAATCCGATTATTCTCTCGAAGGTACAACGCAAAATGCTGTGGTGGAGAGTAGTAGCTATTTTGGTGTGTCATTCACAAATACTGCTAAAACGGGTACTTCCTATTATTTTGATGATATAGTGGTTACTGGAGCAAAAGCAATTGATAAAACGCCCCCGCTTTGGACTTCTTTTACATTGGAGCACCCCAATAAATTAAAGCTTACTTTCTCCGAAGCAATGGATTTTTCCAATTCCACTTTTTCAGTTGATAACAACATTGGAGTGCCTGTAAGCCAATCAATTTCTGCCGATAAATCATCCATTGACCTCACGTTTGATAGCAATTTTGAAAAGGGAAAAATCTATAATTTAGAAATTACGGGATTGGCGGATTTGGGTGGAAATGCATTGACAATAACCAAAAAAAGCATTGGAATAACCGAAAAAATAGGAGTTGGTGATTTGATTTTCAATGAAGTAATGTTTGAGAATCCATTAAACTCTTTAGAGTATTTGGAAATTTATAATAGCTCCAATAAGCTGCTGGATGTGTCTGGACTTGTATTTACTACTCGCAAAACGGATGGTTCGCTAAATACGGGCCACGCTGCTGCCCAAAAGCTACATGGCATTTTGTAGCAATGCCGAAACGGTTCGGAATTTTCATGCCTGCCCAACCGAAAGCAATACTGTAACTACAACCTGGACAACGCTCAATAACGAAAGTTCCACCTTGGTGCTGACCAATTCGGCCAAAGACACCATTTATGATGAGCTAAATTACAATGTGAAATGGCACAGTGCGTGGGTTACTTCCCCAAAAGGGATTGCGCTGGAAAGAAATTCGTCTGACCTGCCCACCCAAAATTCTGCCTCGTGGCACTCGGCCATTTCTACAGGCAATTTTGGTACGCCTGGTTATAAAAATTCCGAATTTATGGATGTGGAAGTGCCTGCGTGGAATGGCTTTGCATTGATAGAACCCAATATACTGAACCTTTTTTTCACCGAAGCAATGGATTTTTCAAATGCCACTTTCTCAGTTGATAATAACATTGGAATACCTTTAAGCCAAGCAATTTCTGCCGATAAATCAACCATTGAACTCACGTTTGGTAGCAATTTTGAAAAAGGAAAAATCTATAATTTAGAAACTACAGGATTGATGGATTTGGGCGGAAATGCATTGATGCTAACCCAAAAAAGCATTGGGATAACCGAAAAAATAGCTGTTGGCGATTTGATTTTCAATGAAGTAATGTTTGAGAATCCATTAAACTCTTTAGAGTATTTGGAAATTTATAATAGCTCTAATAAGCTGCTGGATGTGTCTGGACTTGTATTTACTACTCGCAAAACGGATGGTTCGCTAAATACGGGAGCGGTTATGTGGCCTTATGTTCAGATGCCGAATTGCTTCGGAATTATCACAGGTGCCCTCCCGAAAGCAATATTATAACAAGCGATTGGACAACCCTTAACAATGAAAGTACTACTTTGGTGCTCACTAATTCCGAAAAGGACAGTATTTACGATGAGCTAACATATAATGTGAAATGGCATCATGCATTGGTGAAAAGCCCAAAAGGAGTGGCATTGGAACGTATCCATCCTAGTCTGCCAACTCAAGAAATTACATCTTGGCATTCAGCGGCAACGGATGTCGATTACGGAACGCCAGGATATAAAAATTCTCAATACCGTGAAATTGGAAGTGATTTATTGACTGAAAAATTCGTTTGGTTAGATCCTGAAAGTTTCTCCCCCGACAATGATGGGGTGGATGATATTTGCATCATTCGTTATAAAACCGATACCGATGGTTTTGTGGCAAATGCAGTTGTTTTTAATGCAGTAGGAGTGAAGGTTTTTCAATTGGCATCCAATATTTTATTATCTTCATCTGGTTTTCTGACTTGGGACGGACGAAACGATGCAGGAAAAAATACTAACGTTGGTGTGTATGTGCTTTATTTTGAAATGATTAATCCAACAAATGGCGTGAGAAAACAAGTTAAAATCCCAATTGTAGTTTCATCTCGATAATTTTGAATTATTAACATGCTATTGTCCAACAAATCAGCTATCTTTGCACCGTTTTTTTACCCCTAGCACAAAAGGGGAATAAGAAAAAAAATCGACAATGATTCAATCGAAATCAAGGGAAATAATATAGAAATAGTTATAATTAATACTAACTTAGTTCCCTCCACGATAGCTATCGGGAAAGGGGCTAGGGGTAAATTTTTATTTTAAATGGAAAAGATAAGTTACGCATTGGGATTAAGTTTAGGCAACAATTTATTGGGAAGTGGAATTTCTTCTATAATCGCAGAGAAACTAACCAAAGGAATACAAGATGTTTTAAACCAAAACGAGCTTGAAATGACCTTGGAAGAGGCACAAGCTATTATTACTGATTATTTTGATAGCTTACAAGCCAACATGAGTCAAAAAGGTCAAAGTGAAGGAATTGCATTTTTAGAAGCAAATGCGCTCCGCAATGAAGTAATAACTTTGGCAAGCGGCTTACAGTACGAAATAATTACAGCTGGTACTGGTGTAATTCCTACCGCCTCCGATTCGGTAAAAGTTCATTATCATGGTACTACAATCGACGGTAATGTTTTTGACAGTTCAGTTCGTCGTGGCGAACCTACTACATTTGGCGTTACGCAAGTAATTAGCGGTTGGGTAGAAGCATTGCAATTGATGCCAGTAGGCTCAAAATGGAAACTATTTATTCCATCCGATTTGGCTTATGGAGCACAAGGAGCAGGACAAGCCATTGCACCACACACTACCCTGATTTTTGAAGTAGAATTATTAGATATTGTTTAGTAGGTAGCTTGCAATCAGGAATTTGTGCTTATTCGTTCGTAATTGTATTATAAGAATATTTAGTGAGTTATAATACTGTAGATTGAATTTAATACAAAAACTAATTTGTGCTTTTGCGTAAATATTTTGTTGTTAAGTTATTACTAATCAATACATACTTAATACTCCTTTATTAATAGGGACTCTGCTCTTTTAGGGACTCACTAATTTATTATTAGTTTTAAAATTTATAAGAAATTAAAATCAAAAATCAAAATTTAAAAGTCAAAGTCAAAAAATGAAAAAAACAGTTTTAATTCTCGCAGCAGTATCCTTGGTTTTTGTTTCGGCCGAAGCCAAAAAAAAGCCAAAAGAAGTAATAAAAGTAACAGCACCTGTAAATGTCTTAACTAATGATGTTGATTCTATGAGTTATGCATTAGGATTGAATGTAGGGTCTGATTTTGGCAAAAATATTAAACAAATACCGGGCGGAAAATCTAATATCGATTTATTGATTAAAGGTTTTTCCACTGCCATGAAAGGCGATTCAGCGTTAATGACAGCAGAGTTTGCTGCCGAATTTTTCAAAAACTATATTACTGCCGCCCAAGAAAAAGATACAGACGCCAAAAAAGGTGATGGCGAAAAATTCTTATCCGAAAACAAAAATAAAGTAGGTGTGCAAACTACTGCTACTGGATTGCAATACGAGATTTTGACACCAGCCGAAGGCCCAAAACCCGCAGCAACAGACTCGGTGAAGGTACATTACCAAGGATATTTACTTGATGGAACAAAATTTGATAGTTCAGTAGATCGTGGTGAGCCAATTGTATTCCCATTAAATCAAGTTATTCCAGGTTGGACAGAAGGCGTTCAGTTGATGTCGGTAGGTTCAAAATACAAACTTTTTGTTCCTTACAATTTAGGATATGGCGAAAAAGGTGCAGGCAATGGCGCTATACCAGGTTTTGCAACTTTGATTTTCGAAGTTGAATTGTTAGAAATTAAACCGTTAAAAGAAGCTGCCCCTGATGCTGTTGAGGTAAAACCCACGGCTACACCTATAGTAGTCAAAAAAACTACTCCAGCAAAAAAAGCCAAATAAGCCAAATAAGCAGATGCTTAACTAATTAGTGATTAGTAGATAATAAATTCATAAATTATAAAAATCAAATGAAAAAACAAAGTATTTTATCGTTGGTAGCTTTGGTTGCCATTTTTGTACTCTCTTCATGCAATAAATATGAAGCCAAAACAGCAACATTAAAAACCCAAAATGATAGTTTGAATTACGCCTTAGGATTGGCCAATGGAGATGGTATAAAAAACTATTATCTTAAAAATGATTCTACCGATAAACCAATTATCGCTTTGATGAAAGCATTGGATGAAGCTTACAGCAAGGAAGTTAGCAAAGACGAAATGTATAAACTTGGAGTGCAGGTAGGTAGCTCGTTTAAACAACAAAAACAAAAAGGCAAAGGTTTAATGGGTGATTCTACATTGACTTTTGATGACGATTTGGTAAAACAAGGAATGATAAATGCTTTGAATGATTTTAAAGACGGTATGACAGCAAAGGAAGCCGAAGCTTATATTCAAGCTACTATGGCCAAGATTCAAGCTGCAAAAATGGGTCAACAACCGATGATGCAACAGCCTTCTATGGATCAACAAGCTGCTCCACAACAATAAGTTTCACAAAAAGTCAATATACAAACAATATACAGAAAAATGAAAAAACTGAATATATTTTTAGCAGTGGCATTGGTAGCCGTATTTGCAACTTCATGCGACAGCAACAAAGCAAAATTACCAACATTAAAAACTCAACTAGATAGTTTAAATTATGCTTTTGGTTTGGCCAATGGTGCTGGTATAAAAGAGTATTATATCAAAGGAGACTCTACGGATCAAAAAATTGCCGCACTGCTTAAGGGTATGAAAGAAGGCATGAAAGGCGAAATAAGTCCAGAGAATGCTGAATTAGTTGATCTTGGAAACAAAATTGGTTCTTCGTTGAATGAGCAAAAAACAAGTGGGTTAATGGGAGATTCTACGCTTAAAGTAGATGTAGATTTGATTAAACAAGGATTGATTAACGGGCTAAAAGGGTCTGAAATTCAAATGACATCCAAAGAAGCCCAAACCTATCTTCAAAAAACAATGGAAGTATTGCAAGCAAAAAAAATGGAAGTCACTTTTGGTCCTAACAGAGCGGCAGGAGAACAATTTTTAGCTGTTAATGGCAAAAAAGCTGGCGTTATTACTACAGCAAGCGGATTGCAATACGAAATTATCGTAAACGGCAACGGTCCACTTCCAGTAGATACAAACAACGTTAAAGTAAATTATCATGGAACTTTGGTTGATGGTACTGTTTTCGATAGTTCGATAGAGCGAAAAGAACCAGTTGTGTTTCCAGTAAACCAAGTTATTCCAGGATGGACTGAAGCTTTGAAATTAATGCCAGTTGGGTCCAAATTCAAATTGTATGTACCACAGCAATTGGCTTATGGATCTAAAGATCAAGGTGCAATCAAACCTTTCTCGATGCTAATTTTTGAAGTAGAACTGCTTTCTATTGAAAAATAATTTAAAGCAGATAATTCTTATTTCGTAGTTTGATAACATTCGTTAGATACTATGCATACAACATAAAAATAGCCGAAGTCATTCTACTTCGGCTATTTTTGTCATATAGTTAGTTTTAATGTTCAAATATCTATATTTTGGTATTAAATTGCTATTTTTAAATTTAAAACAGTAAATCATTTGATTATTTTCTGTACTTTTGCTTTCTAAATGATAATGAACTCAACAGTATGGAAAAAATAGATCAATTGGACAGAAAAATTCTTCAAATAATAACGCAAAATGCACGAATGCCATTTAAAGATGTGGCCGAGGAGTGTGGTGTGTCAAGGGCTGCAATTCATCAACGTGTGCAACGGCTGATAGACATAGAAGTGATTACGGGCTCTGGATACATGGTAAATCCAAAAATGCTTGGATTTCAAATGTGTGCATACATTGGTATTACACTTGAGCGTGGGTCTATGTACAAAGAGGTAGTATTAGAATTGGAGAAAATACCCGAAATTGTAGAATCACAATATACACTAGGTAATTATACTATTCTTGTTAAATTGTACGCTAAAAATGATGAGCATTTAATGGAACTGTTGAATGGTAAAATACAGGAAATAAAGGGAGTAGCTACTACCGAAACCCTTACATCGCTCGATCAACGCATTAAAAGAACTATACCGATAGAATGACCCCTAACCCCTAAAGGGGAATAAGAAAGAAATAGGGATGAGGAATAAAGTAAATAATAAGAAAATCAAAAGTAACTTAGTTCCCCTTTAGGGGCTAGGGGTAATTTATGGAAACAGTAGTAAGTGGCATTCGCCCAACAGGAAACCTTCACTTAGGTAATTATTTTGGCGCATTGCGCAATTTTATTAGCATGCAAAATGAGCACAATTGCTACTTTTTTATTGCCGATTATCATTCACTTACCACGCACCCTACACCAGCTGATTTGAATGGGAATGTTCGACAAATTTTGGTAGAGTATTTGGCGGCAGGACTTGATCCCGAAAAGGCAACTCTGTACGTGCAAAGTGATGTGCCAGAAGTGGCCGAATTGTATTTGTTCTTGAATATGAATGCTTATATTGGAGAGCTCGAAAGATGTACTTCTTTTAAGGATAAAATCCGCCAGCAACCCGAAAATGTAAATGCTGGATTGTTGACTTATCCTACACTTATGGCAGCCGATATTCTTATTCACCGTGCCACTAAGGTGCCTGTTGGAAAGGATCAGGAGCAACATTTAGAAATGACTCGGACGTTTGGAAATAGGTTTAATCGATTGTATAACGTGGAGTATTTTCCTGAACCACAAGCATTTAACTTTGGCAACGAGCTAGTTAAAATACCAGGGCTAAACGGTAGTGGAAAAATGGGAAAATCGGAAGGCGAGGGTAATGCTATTTATTTTGCCGACGAGCCCGAAGCTATACGTAAAAAGGTGATGAAAGCCGTGACCGATGCTGGGCCAACTGAACCAAATCAAGCTAAACCCGAAGCCATTCAGAATATCTTTCAGCTGATGAAAGTGGTTTCGGCACCCGAGACCTTTAGTTTCTTCGACCAACAATATAATGCTTGTAGTATCCGCTATGGTGACATGAAAAAGCAGTTGGCACAAGACATGATTAATTACACAGAGCCATTCCGCGAACGGATAAAAGCCATCTCGAGTGACGAAGATTTTCTACTCAAAGTGCGCAAAATGGGAAAAGAGAAGGCGCAAGAGAATGCAGCTAGAACCATCCGCGAGATAAGAAAAATTATTGGGTTTTAGTGATTTAAAAGAATGACTACTTAAGCTTGTTGCAGTATTGTAACAAGCTTTTTTGCTTGCAAAAAGGTTAAATAGTGATGCTTCTAATAACATTAAATGAAGCACCGATTTCAAAAAAAACCAGTTTTCTAGCTAATTGAATTATTTATAGACTCTTCCGTTTTAGCCAAACTTGATAGGAATTTATCATGTTCTGCCACAGTACATAAGAGCCCGGTCCAATGGAGGCTATTGGATTTAAATATATTTGTGCCATCCAAATTGCCAAAATTGTATTTTTTTGTCCTAGACTTTGTCCGCCCGCTACAGTGTCGTTGTAGCGTTTTCCTATTTTTCGCCCTATCAAAAACTGACCTATGCACATCATTAATGCACCAAAGGCAATCAAAATTTCGGTAGTGTAAGTATTGCTGTTTTGGCTGAGAATAAAACTTACCGTTTTTCCTGTAACTATACACAATGCAAGCGTCCAGAGATAAAAAGCAAAACCTGAATAAGATCCAATTTTGCTGGTGGTGCGTGGAGCAATTTTTTGAAGCAAAAAGGCCAACGCAATGGGTACAAAAAGTAAAAAAAACACACGTTGCGAAATGGCAAGAAAGGAATCCAAAAAGGGCATGTTGTTGTAACTACCAATAAGAGAGAATATTATTGGTGCAGCCACCGCCACCGCCAAATTACTTATCAAACTGTAAGCAGTAACACTGGCCACATTTCCTTGAAGCATACCTGTAACGACTGGAGCTGCAGTGCCGGTGGATGCCAACACACATATCATAACACCTTGAGCAAGTGCAGTGTTGTACGGGTTTATTAACATGTAAATGCTAATACTCCCAATAATTTGAATGCCAATTAACCACAAATGGGAACGTGATAATCGGATGTCTGTAAATTTTAAGTGGCAATATGTTAGAAAAAGCATTACAAAAATTAGGTAGGGTGTGAGAACTGAAAGACCTCCAAAAAATGGGTAGAAAACGGTACCAATTGTCATAGCAATGGGCATCATGTAGGGTTTAATTTTTTTAATCATTAGGTATATAATGAGACTTGTGATAACTCTTGTTAGTTGATAATGTATTTGCAAATATAATTTCAAGCTGCAAAAGTAATAAGATAATGTGTAGAAAAGACAAAACCTGAAGTTTTTGTTTTTATAAATGCGATTGCTAGTATATCTTTTTAAATCTCAAAAAAAGTATTCAATTATTGAATGCCATTAGGCTATCATTATTCTTTTATATCTTTGCAAAGAATTGCTGCTTGATTTTATCGAATTATCGAAATATGCATATTTTATAAATGAAATAAATAACCGTTGATTCTCGTTTATAATTTTTTTTAGAGCTTTTTTTTGCCTATTTTCAACGGTAATTACAGCCAGTTACATTTAGTTTGATTTCTCACTTTGAGATTATTATTAATTTATATGCTTCCAATTTTAGACGAATATCATTTGTATTTAAAGCTTGAAAAAGCCTTGTCAAACAATACAATAGAAGCTTATGAAAGTGATTTGCATAAATTGAAGATTTATTTGCAAGATGCTCATATTCAGTTGGAGAGTGCAGAGCTAGCCCATTTGCGCGATTTTATTATAGAAATAAGTAGTTTGGGCATTCATCCTCGCTCGCAAGCACGAATTTTATCAAGTGTAAAATCGTTTTACCATTTTTTGATATACAAAAACCTGCGCGACAATGACCCAACGGAATTGCTTGAAAGTCCAAAGATCGGTTTGCGACTTCCCGAAGTGTTGGCATTGGAAGAAATTGATAATATTATAAAAGCCATTGATTTATCTAAGAAAGAAGGACAGCGAAACAAAGCTATTATTGAAGTATTATATGGGTCGGGCTTGCGCGTGTCCGAGCTTATAGGCTTGCAGTTATCCAAAATTTACTTGGACCAAGGCTATATGCTGGTAGAAGGCAAAGGTAGCAAACAACGGTTGGTGCCACTTTCGCCCCAGTCTATAACACAGATTATGCTTTGGAAAATGGACAGAAACGAGCTAAAAATCCAAAAAGGTTCCCACGATTATTTGTTTCTTAACCGACGTGGATCAATACTTACCAGGGATATGATCTTTAAAATAGTAAAAGATTTATGTAATATGGCGGGTATTAAGAAAACGATTAGCCCACATACTTTTCGCCATTCGTTTGCTACACATTTGCTCGAAAATGGTGCTAACCTCAGAGCAATTCAGCAATTGCTAGGTCACGAGTCTATTACTACTACCGAGTTATATACTCACATTGATATGCAGTTTTTAAGAAAAACTATTTTGGAATGTCATCCTATGAATCAATCTAAATGATTTTAGATACTGTCAGTTACTTTTTGCTTTTTCCGGTTTATAAATTAAAACCATTCCCTTGAAGATAAAAGATTTTTTTCATACTCGGATTGTTTATTTGCTCTTAATATTCTTCATATTTTGGGCACCCAGTATGCTAGCTATTGAAACTATGGCAGTAGGCCAAGTTTTAAATAAAATGGATAAAATGCCCATTGCAGGCGTTAATATTTATTTCAAAAACACGTCTAAAGGTGTGCACAGTAACGATGAAGGTTATTTTAAAATTAGTACTTCGGGAGTTGAAACAACGCTCGTGTTTTCGTGTATTGGATACATTGAGCGCGAAATAAAATTAAAACTTGACAAAAGTGTAGGACTTGAAGTAGCAATGGAAGAGGAGAATACCTTGTTGCAAGAAATTTTTATCATTCCTGGTTCTAACCCAGCATTGGACTGGATAAAAAAAATTCGTCTCTCCCGCAGCCAAAATGATTTAACTCGTCAGCCTGGATTTTATGCCCAAAGTATTGAGCAAAATTTGGTTCTACTCAGCAAAGTGAATCGAAAATCGATGGACAAGAAGCTTTTCGAACAGTTAAAAAAGGCAACGCTGCAACACACCGATACAGCCCTTGTATTGCCACTTTATATGTCAGAAAACACCTTTAGTATTTCTTCTAAAGATAAAAAGTTGATTAAAAAGGACGTTTTTTCTACTCCTGCCATGGGCGATAAAATCATTTCACAGTTAGTAGGTGAAATTGAAACCGAAATCAATTTTTATAATAACTCTATCACCATTTTTGGTAAGAGTTTTGTTAGTCCTTTGTCTAATATAAGCAATAGTTATTATCGTTACTATCTGACCGACAGTATAAATGCGGTGTCTGGTAAACAATATAACATTCGTTTTGTGAGTAGAAATCCCAAAAATCTGGCTTTCAACGGCTCTTTTTTATTCGACTCTACTACCTTGTCTATTGCCAAAATAGAAGCTGAATTACCTTTGACTGCGAACATTAATTTTATTGAAAATTTAAGGATATTTCAACAGTTCGAACAACTTCCTAATCGACGCTGGACTCGCTCTTTCGAGGAGGTGATGTTTAATACACCTTTTGAAATTCTTTCGGATAGTATCCGTCCAAAACCTGAAATTTTTGTGAAACGAACTGCTAATTATAGCATAAATGACAGCATTAGAATGTTGCCTGACAGTTTTGCTAATACCGAATATACACAAATTACCCTTGACCAAAAACTCAGCGAACTCAATAATACACCTATTTTGAGAACTGCTAAGTGGATAGCGGATGTAGTGTTTACAGGGTATCTTAATTTAGGAAAGGTTGACTTAGGAAAAGTACAGCAAATTGCCAGATTGACAGGCAGGGAAGGGCTGAGACTCAATGTGCCGTTAAGAACAAACGAAAATCTTTGGAAAAACGTGTCGATAGGAGGCTATGCAGGTTACGCCTCACGCAGTAAGGAGATAAAGTATTCGGTGGGTGGGGAGTATCGCTTGCCAGGAGTTAGTAGGAATAAAATAGCGGTCAATTATACTGACGATTATAGAATTGTAAATTATAATTATAGCAATTTTAATTATCTCGAAAACCCATTATTGTCTGGTGATATTGATATTGCCAACACGCTATTTTCTTTTGGGTCAGCTTCTAATTTAAATCATCGAAAAGAATTTTTAGTGTCGTATTATCATGATTGGAATGCCGATATTGAAACAAACACTTTTCTGCGTTCAAACAGCATAATTGGTAATGACAAGTTGCAATTGAATAATTCTTTTGGTAATGATTTGACGCTTCAATATCAATCTGCCACCATCGAAACCCGCATTTCTTTTGCCGAAAGAACTTATGAAGATCATTTACAACGTATTTATATCAATAATAATAGACCCGTTTTGTATGGAGTATTCGAATTTGGCTCCTATCACATTGGAAATGAGAATGGTAACTTTCAAAAGCTGTCTCTTTTGGTAAAGCAGAAGCTCCAATTTGGTGTTGGAGAGTTTAAATATATTGCTGAGGGGGGAGTTATTGCTGGAAAAGTACCTTATCCATTGCTTCATCTTCCTTTTGGAAACAATACGGGTGGGTATAGTTTTCAGAATTTCAACTTGATGAGTTACATGGAATATGCCACCGATAAATACCTTACACTGCACAGTGAACTGATATTTAATGGTTTGATATTAAATCAAATACCGCTTGTAAAGAAGCTTAATTTGAGAGAGATTTGTTCTTTCCATTTTGCCTCTGGTGGTTTAAGCAATACTCACTCTAGTGTGCTCAACATACCTAATACTACCCAGCCGCTATATAGGCCATATATGGAAGTGGGTGTTGGGGTGGCAAATTTGTTTCATTTAATTACAGTGCAGTCTGTTTGGCGACTGTCAGATTTGAATAAACAAAATGTGATTCCATTCAATATAATGCTGAGTATTAACGTGGGTTTTTAAAGTCAAAAGCAATGGTTTTACATTATAGCTTGTAATTTAGGGTCCACTCCAAAACGTTTATTTTTTGAACGAATAGGCACTAACCCGATAGCTATCTGGAGGCAAATGGGACATGCAGATTTATCGGTAGGCGCAAAGATTTTTTCATACAGTAATTTAGACCTTTGCGTCTCTGTATCTTTCCATTATCACGTTTCTAGGGACGTTCCATACTGCCAAGACGACACGATTCGCATCTCGGAAAATAGAAATACTCCATCGAAATACTTCGTTAGTGTTCAAAAATATAAAATCGGACTTTTCGTATTCTTTGCTGGATTTACGCTGCGTTTTACTCTGCATTTTCCACCGTGTTGATAAGCTCGCTGGTATGAAATCGGCTCTCTTTTTTGTTGATAATAAGCGTTGAAGGAATATATTCGAGTTCTTTTTTGTCAGATAGCGAAAGGATATTCCAAGCCTGATAGCTTATCAACATAAAGCTATATTTAGAAAGAAGGCTGGCACTAAATCGCGAAAATTTAATTTGTTTCACAGCTGTAGGAAATTGCAGTTTGAGGTCATTTATACCCTTACTAATTAATTGGCTACTAGCCGCAAGCCTGTTTACGTCCAAAATATTGATAGTCACTGTTGGGTTATTTTTCAATAGCCTCTTGGCATAGCGCAATAGAAATTCATCCGACTCGCTTTGCAAAAGTATCAATGTGGAATTGACATTGTTGAACCCCCGATTCACAAAAACGCCCACGCTGCAATTGCTATGTTCGATAAAATATCGGGTTTTATCTTTTATCAAACTGCCTGGAAAGAAAAACAATTGTTTTTGATTGACTTTGTTTACAATCACATTGAACCATTTTATTTTCTTAAACAAATTGCTTTCCTTGAAAAATGGAATTCCCGAAAGTGAAATGCCGGCTCCTACCAGCAAGAAATCGAAATTGTTATAATTTGCTGTTTTTACAATCTCTTGTTCTATATTATCCGTAACTTTATATTCAGTTTCGATAGGCAGATTAAGTAACCCAGCCTCTTGATATACCCCTTTAAAACTGTCTTTTGAAAACTGCTCGCCTAAAATAGGATTTGTGTCTGTGCCAGGTGTAATGTGCAATACCGTTACTGCCAGCGAGTTTTTTGTACCTTCTAAAACTATTTTGGCTACCTGCAACAATGTTTTGCCATTTTCAGGATTTCCCGATGCTATTAATGCTTTAAATATACCTTGCGCTTGCTGGCGAATATATTCTTCAGCCACATTTTTTTCAGGAAAGAACCTGTTTATTAAACTCAAAGCAGGTGTTGTCATAAAGGTAGTTACTAATGCCATAATTACCAGCATTACAAATATTGGTGGTGGTAATATGCCCATATCATACCCAATGTTAAGTACAATAAGTTCCATCAGTCCACGCGTGTTCATGAGTACCCCTATCGATAAACTATCTCGCCACGATTCTCCAAGAATACGGGCAGTAAATGCTCCGCCGCCAAATTTACCCAAAACGGCTCCGCTTATAAATATGGCGCATATTGTCCATAAATAAGGTGTGTTTAGTAATCCTATTTCGGTTCGTAAACCAGTAAAAACAAAAAACAAAGGTAAAAGTAGTGTTACAGATACATCTTCGATTTTTTCAATTATTATTTTCCTGAAATTTGGAATAGATGGCATTACCACACCAGCCAAAAATGCTCCAAATAACGCATGTATTCCAATCACTTCGGTTGTAAAGGCCGAGAGTATCAATATAAGAAAAAGAAAGGCCACAATACTTTTGTTTAACACTTCGCTGTTACTATAAATTTCACCTATTC
>JFJP01022086.1_pt1 | contig 23906 bp, 18 predicted proteins | sample 431651 | NCBI WGS metagenome assembly JFJP01 (sample SAMN02602958, study PRJNA72255) | Microbial mat metagenome, whole genome shotgun sequencing project. | biome: fresh water; feature: sink hole; material: water; isolation source: purple microbial (photo- and chemosynthetic) mats found in...
TTTTCATATCTTTCGTGCTTTCGTGGTAAATTTTTTGCCAGAAATGCAGACAAATTTTGAACCACGAAAGCACGAAATGAAAATCAGAAAAGCACGAAAGAGAATTTCGTGTTTTTCATATCTTTCGTGCTTTCGTGGTAAATTTTTTGCTATGAATGTACACAAATTTTTTACAAATAAAAAAATGAACTTAACATTATGAAAACATAGGTATTTTTTCTATTCAGGGCAAGAAATGAATTCTTGACAGATTAAAAAGTTGAACTTCTAAAACCAAGCTTGACAACATACTGCTTTTAATTTAGAATACTTTATTTGTTAATAGGTTAATATACTGAAATACAAGAATAAAAAATGTGAAAGTTACCCGGCTGCACACAGCACGCTTGAGCGTGCTTGCGCTATCAGCCGGGCGATTTATCGCTCGGCTGAAAATTCATTTTTTTAAAAAGGAGAGTTAAGAATGAGCAAAAAACTGTTTGTAATGGTATTGGCTGTATTTCTGGCGGCGTCATCCGCTGCGGCAAAGGACATCGGCGGCGTGAATCTGCCGGATTCGCTTACAGCCGGAAAAAATCAACTGCTGCTGAACGGCGCTGGCTTGCGAAAGAAATTGTTCGTCAAGGTCTATGCCGGGGGACTGTATCTGACGCAGAAAAATAAAGACGCACAGAAGATTGTCTCGGCAGATGAGGCAATGGCAATCCGAATGCACTTTATTTATGACGGCGTATCGGCAGACAAACTGATTGCCGCATGGAATGAAGGCTTTGAAAATGCGACCGGCGGCAACATCTCGCCCATAAAGAAAGAGGCAGATGCCTTCAATGCTTTTTTCACGGAAGAAGCCAAAAAAGGAGATATTTACGATGTTGTCTATGTGCCGGGAGAGGGCGTCAGCGTTTATATCAAAGGAAATCTCAAAGGCACAATCAAAGGGCTGGATTTCAAAAAAGCGGTGTTCGGCATCTGGCTGGGAGAAAAACCTGCGGATAAAGACCTTAAAAACGGAATGTTAGGGGAATAAGCTGTTGGTTGTTGAAGGATATAATTCAGGATTTCAACCGTAGGTGCAACCCCCTGCGGTTGCCCTTGTTTATCATCATGTCAACCGTAGGGGCAATCCCCTGCGGTTGCCCTTATTTATCATCATGTCAACCGTAGGTGCAACCCCCTGTAGTTGCCCTTATTTATCATCATGTTGCTGTTGTTGCGGGGGTAAGTAACAGGGTAAGCACGGGGGCTTACCCCTACCGAAAATCGCAGATGACCATTGAAACTATAACAAGCAAGAGATAACAACCCAAATTATTTCTCATTTTTCATTTCTCACTACGGAGATTTCAGATGTCACAGTCCGCAGATTGGAAAGTCCTTCTGATTGACGACGAAGAAGGCATTCGCAAGGTAACAGCCATCAGCCTCGAAGATGCGGGGTATTCGGTTCAGACCGCTCCCAACGGCGAAGCAGGAATAAATCTGTGCAAAAACTTTTCTCCCCAGATTGTGATTACCGATGTCCGTATGCCGGGAATGGACGGTATTCAGGTATTGGAGACGGTCAAAAAGCTGTATCCTGACATTGAAGTGATTGTCGCGACTGCTTTCGGCGAAATGGAACTTGCCATCCGCGCCCTGCAACTTGACGCTTCGGATTTTATCACAAAGCCGATTAACAGTGACGCGCTGCACCTTGCGCTGGAGCGGGCAAAACATCGCTGCACTTCCAGAAAGCAGATCAAAGACTACACAGCGCTTTTGGAAGAAGGATGGTCTGAAACTACTCGCGAACTCATGGAGACATTCAAATTTCAGAATAATCTCATCGAAAATTCTATGGACGGCATCATGGGATGCGATGTGCAGGGAAAAGTCGTCACCTTCAACAGAAGCATGGAACAGATTGTCGGTTATGCCAAAAAAGAGGCACTTCAGAAAATGACGTTCAGCCAGTTTTTTTTTCCTGAAGATGAAGCACGGTTCAGAAAAGAAATCGAAAGCGAGAAATACGGGGGACCCGACCGGCTTTTTCTCTTTGAAACCGCGCTGAAAGGAAAAGCCGGACAGCGGATTCCGGTTCAGGTCTCGGCGTCTGTGATGAAAAATCAGGAGCATAAAAGCGGCTTGGTCTGCTTTTTCCGTGACCTTCGGGAAATCCGACGCCTTGAACGCGAGGTGGAAGATCAGGCGCGCATTCTTCATCAGGACAAAATGATGTCTCTGGGAAGACTTGCTGCCAGCGTGGTTCACGAAATCAACAATCCGCTGGCAGGCATTCTGAATTACAGCCGTCTCATGCTTCGCATCCTCAGCCGGGGTCCTCTTGCAGAAGACCGCCGGGAAAAATTTTCCCAATATCTTGAACTTATTGAAAAAGAAACCGACAGATGTTCCCGGATTGTCTCAGGGCTGCTGACTTTTTCCCGAAAATCTCCCCCGAGTTTCGGACAGGTTCAGATCGGAGAATTGTTAGAACGCTGTATTCTCATGAGCAGGCATAAATTGGAGTTGAGCAATATCCGCACAGAGCAGCAGATTGATGCGGATATTCCTGATATAAAAGGGGATTTCAACCAGTTGCAGCAATGTGTCATCAATCTGATTTTTAACGCCATTGACGCCATGCCTCAGGGCGGAACGCTCACGCTAACCGGCACTTACGATGCGGCAAAGCATTTGGCGGCGATTACGGTAAAAGACACTGGAACAGGCATTTCCGAAAAAGACCTGCCCCATATTTTTGAACCTTTTTTCACCACCAAAGATGAGGGCTACGGCGTGGGACTCGGACTTTCCACGCTTTACGGCATTGTGCAACGACACGGCGGAACCGTTGCGGTTGAAAGTTCTCCGGGGCAGGGAGCTGTTTTTATGCTCCGTTTTCCGGTGTGAGTCATAAAAAAACATCGCCACGCGTTAGTCTTGGCAGTTGAGCGTGCCGAAACTCACGCCGAAGTCAGAGCGTAGGAACGACAACGAAAATTGCAGAGGCGCATCACCGAGATTCTGTTGCTCAGGCTTCCGTTTCCGCCAAAGGAACAGTTATATAAAAATGCGTTCCCTGCCCCGGCTCTGAATCTACGGTTATCAAGCCTTTGTGCTGTCTGACGATCTTCTCGGAAAGAAAAAGCCCGATGCCGGTTCCTCTGACGGCTTTGGATGAGAAAAAAAGCGTGAAGATTTTCTCTTTTGTCTCCTGAGTCATACCGATGCCGTTATCGCTGATTTCAAACACAATTTCGTTTTTATCTCCGCGGACGCCGAATGTGATTTTATGCGATGTTTTTGATTTGTCTTCAGTACAGGCATCAACAGCATTTTCAAGAATATTTACGATTGCGGAACGAAGCTGTTCTTCATCTGCGAAAAATAATTTTTGCTCACCGGATGCAGGCATTAAGGATGAGGTGTTGAAATCTCTGACAAATTCGATATGATGATTTCTCATCTTGGCTTCAACAACATCTGCCGTGTCTTTGGCAAAGCTTAGAACATCTAACTGCGCCCTGTTCAGTTCCCGTTCTTTTGCATAGTAAAGAATATCAAGCACCATCGTCTTGATGCGTCCGACCATTATTTTTACAATTTCAAGCCCTTCGGAGACTTTATTCGGATCATCTTTTGAAAAACCCGAGTCAAGGAGATACACGCCCCCGTCCAGCCCCGTTAGCATCCCTTTGATGCTGTGAGATACAGAGCCGATCATAAGCCCCAGCGATGCTAAATGATCTTTCAGATCAATGAGTTGTGAAATATCGGTGAACATGAGTAATACCTGTAAGACATCTTTGCCTGCATCTCCCAAAGGCTTTGTCCAAAGCACCATATTCCGCTGCTTTCCGTTTTTTCCGGTCAACTGCATTTCGGACTGATGCGACTGTCTGTTTTCAAAGGTTTTTATCACCGGACATATCTCACATGGCTTATCTGCCCGCTTGAAAATCTTGTAGCAGTATGAACCGATTTCTCCGTTAAAATCTTCCCGAAACAGCCGGTTGAATGCCGTTATCCTCAAATCTTTGCCGAGGACAGCGACATAACAGGGCATCTGATCAAACAGGTGCTGATATTTCTCAGAAGAAGCCTGAGTCGTTTTCTGTATCCGACCCGCATCGGCAAGCTTTTCGGTTTTCTGCTGTATGAGGCGTTCAAGATTTTCTGTGTATGATTTCAACTGTTTTCGGAGCAGAATCCGCTCACGGGATTTCTGAAGCGCATTTTCCAGATGGGTGTCGTCAACCGGCTTGGTGATGAAATCCGTTGCCTCGTATTTGAGACTTTTGATTGCCAACTGCATGTCGCCGTGACCGGTTATCACAATGACTTCCGTATCAGGGTTCTCATGTTTGATTTTCCTGAGAACTTCGATGCCGTCCATGCCGGGCATTTTTATATCGGTCAGCACGATTTCAGGCTGCTGTTCTTTGAAAATGCGGATCGCTTCCTCACCGTTTTCTGCGAAAAGCACATCATAACCGCTGTCTGTCAGCGATATGCCCAGCACTTTCCGAATGCCTTCCTCATCATCCACCAGCAATATTTTTTCTTTCATGGCTCACAAATCTTTTAGCTAATTGATACCGTGTGCAGGTTTTTAAACCGCAAAGAGCGCAAAGGACACAAAGGTATCACAAAGTTTGCAATAACCTGTTATCTTAGTGCTTTCTTTGTGAACTTTGTGTCCTTTGCGGTAAAAAAATACAATCATTCTGACTAATTGATTCCCAACTTTTTCATCCGGCGCCATAAAGTTGAACGATCAATACCCATAGACCGGGCGGCACGGCTCTTGTTTCCTTTGTATCTTTTCAGTACGGCGATGATGGACTGTTTTTCGCCTGATTCGTCTTCTCTGTTCATATTCGGCAGTTCAGATGAGTTATCTTCGCCGACACTCCAAGAAGCAAGTTTTTTCAACAGCGAAACAGGAAAATGTCTGCGCTCGATGACTTGCCCCTGACAGATAATAAGGGCATGTTCCAGAATATTCTCAAGTTCTCTGATATTTCCCGGATAGTCATAATTCAAAAGCAGCCCCATCGCATCTTCGGATATTTTTTTCTCTTTGATGTCTTTGGCGGCGCAGAGACGTTTCGTAATGTGAGAAATCAGCATCGGAATATCACTTCTTCTTTCTTTCAGGGGCGGCAGTTCAAGGCGCATCACATTGAGCCGGTAAAAAAGGTCTTCCCGGAAACGCTTTTCCTTGATAAGTTTTTCAAGATTCCGGTTCGTTGCAGAAATGATGCGGACATCCACCGTTGTCGTTTTTCTGCTTCCCAGCGGATAGAACTCTTTGTCCTCCAGCACCCGCAGCAGTTTTGCCTGAAGCGGCAGGGGAATGTCTCCGATTTCATCCAGAAAAATCGTGCCGCCGTCTGCTTCCTGAAAGCGGCCCGGCTTGTCTCTGTCCGCGCCGGTAAACGCGCCTTTGGCATATCCGAACATCTCGGATTCGAGCAGATTGTCTGGCAATGCCGCACAGTTGACCTTTACCATCGGTTTTTCGGCTCTCGGACTTGCATGATGAATAATTCTCGCCAGAAGGTCTTTTCCGGTTCCGGTGGGGCCCTCTATCAGTATAGTCACATCGGTTGCGGCAATGATCGGAATAATCTCAAATATGCGCTGAATTGCCGGGTCTTTGCCGGTCATGTCATAAAAAGTGTAGCGTTCATTTATCACGCTGTCAAACTGATATTTCAGAGAAAGATCGGAAAGCGTTGCCAAGCCGCCGACAATATGTCCTTCCTCATTTTTGAGCGTCATGTAGTTTGCCCGAACCGGAATACTATGTCCGCTCCGGGTGAGAATTTTTCCTTCTTTGTCCGAACAGACCTGTCCTTCGGAAACCGCCTTCTGCAATGACATAATATCTTTGCAGAAATCTTTTCCGAAAACTGTTCCGCAACATAAGCCGAGAACTTCGGACCGGGAAAAGCCTGTGATGCTTTCAGCCGTCGTGTTGAAAAAGGAGACATGATTGCTGCGGTCAACCGTCAGCACGCCGATGTCAAGATTATCCAATATGAGTTTCAGTCTGAGATCATCGTAGCGGATGCGCCGAATCAGTTCTTTGAAAACCGAGTGATCCTGAAAAGCGACAATACAGCCGCAGAGTTGTTTGTCTATACCGAAAATCGGGGCTTCTATTTTTGTGATGCTGTATTTCTCATTGATCTGATCCGTCATCTCAATATCGGAGATACTTGCTTTGTCGCTATTCGGATTTTCAAGAAACTTGCATTTTCCGCCGCAGAGATAATCCGAAAAAATATCATAGCAATATTTTCCGACAATTTCAGATGAGTTATGTCCGGTGAGCAGTTCGGCAGAACGGTTGATTGAAGCAATTCTGCGTTCTTTGTCTAAAACAATCACACCCAGCGAAAGGCAGTCAAAAATATCTCCGATCTGGCTGTATTTTATGTAGATGTCGTCTGTCATTATGAACCACGAATGAACACAAATTTTTGCACGAATGAAAAAACACGAATATTAGACATTATCGGAAATAAAAAAGGGTTCTCGCAAAGCACGCAGAGAGCGCTCCCGTTTTGTAAAGCGAATTTTGTCTGTTCTCAGCCGGGGCGCTTCAGAAGCGATTTGATCTGTTCTCAGCTTGGGTCGCTCTACTTCTCTTTGCGCCCTTTGCGGTCTTTGCGAGACCGATTTTAATATCGGTTTTAATAAAAAGGGGGCACCCGCTTATTTCCGATAATATCTCTTTAATCAAGGGTTCGGACTGGCAGCAGCCTGCCCCTGTAAGGGAAAACGTATGGTAAAACATGCCCCTTTTTCTTTGTCGGATGAAGCGCTTATGGCTCCGCCGCAGTCTTTGACAATACCGTAGCTGATGGAAAGCCCCAGCCCCGTTCCTTTGCCCACCTCTTTTGTGGTAAAAAAAGGCTCAAATATTTTATCCAGAATCTCCGGCGGAATGCCCTTTCCAGTGTCCTCCACTTCGATAACAACTTCCTTGTTTTCAGAGCGGGTTCTGAGGTAAATCCGTTTTGTCCGTTCTCTCATATTATTGTTTTCATTAGTTTTTGAAAACATCTCCCATCGGTCTTCAATAGCGTCTCTGGCATTAATAAGAAGATTGATGAATACCTGCTCCATACGCCCGGGGTCTGCTATGACAAGGGGCAGATTTTCCTCAAGTTCCCAGACCGCCTCTATGCCTCTTAATTTCAACTGCTGGCTGAAGATTTCAAAAGCCCTGTGCATGACTTCGTTTATCTGTGTCTTTTCGAGTTCCATATCCGATTTCCGGCCGAACTCTCTCATGTGATTGATGATTTTGGTGGCGCGGTCCACATGGCTGTCTATCTCCGAAGCCATAGTCAGCAGAATTTCATCTTTGATCTTCTCATTCCGCTTTATCTTTTTCATAAAAAAACTGCTGGCAGTTTTGATGACCGACAGGGGCTGATTCAGCTCATGGGCAACGCCAGTCGCCATTTCACCCAGTGTCGCCATTTTACTTGCCTGTATGAGCTGCTGTTCGGCTTCAAGGCGTTTGGTAATATCGCTTGATGTCACCAGAAATACCTTTTGCCCCCCGTATTCAGAAGGTGAAATTCTGATATTGACAAAAAGTTTTTTTCCGTTTTTATGCAAATGTGTTACACGGGTCAGCGCGGGCGATGTTATGATTTTGAAAGCATAGTGATCCCGTTCTTCCGGCTTGAACAAATCAGAAAACGGCTTATTGATAATCTCATGTTTATCATAGCCATAAGTATTTTTAACACTTTCATTGCAGTCGAGTATCCTGAGTGTATGAACATCCAAAACAAAAACCGGATTCGGTATATTGCTGAAAATGGCATGATATTTCTTTTCCGATTTTTCCAATTCCTCTTCAAGCATTTTTCTGCGTGTAATGTCAAGCCCCATCTCCATTGCTGCAACAATATTTCCCTCTGTGTCCCGTATCGGAGATGCTACCACCATCCAGTGTATAACTTTTCCGTCTTTATTGTATCCGGTTTCTTCGCCGTAATTCAACTTTCCGTTTTCAAATGTCTTTTCTACCGGACAGTTCCCGCATTTTTCATTCAGCCCCTTATAGGCATAAAAACATTTGTCTCCCGGTTTGGGTTTGAATTTCCGAGCAAACTGACAGTTATATCTAATCAGCGTATAATCTCTGTCCTGAACCGTAATGTAGCAGGGAACGACTTCAAAAAGCTGGCGGTATTCCTCTTTCTGCTTGTTCAGTTCAACCTGTTTTTCTCCGATTTCTTTGCCCATCAGATTGATGGCAGCCGCCAACTGCCCCATCTCATCTTCTTTGCCTTCAATATCAACTTTGGTGAAATAGTCTCCCTTTGCAATACGACGCGTACCTTCAATCAGCTTTGTGATAGGTTGTCTCACAAACTTGAACATCACGATAAAAATAATCCCGGATATTGCGACAAATACGACAATCATCAGGGCGACAATCCATCTTTCAAAATGCAGAATATCTCTGTCTGTCTGCTCAAGTGAGACTACCATATCCAATGCGCCCAGAATTTTCTTTCCTCCGGGATGGACATGGCAGGCATCTGTGGCGCAGCTCGGTTCATTGTAGATAGGGCTGATGATCCCGAGCAGCCGGTAGCCTTCGGGAGAAAAAAATATCCGTCTTCTTTTCTCTAAGCTTAATTCGGACAGGGGCGGGTCTGTTCTGTGACAGATATCACAGGCTTCTGCTTTAATATTGGTAAACTGCTCAACCTCCGAAGGTCTGTTTGAAAATTTTATCTGCCCTTCTTTATTGTAAATCCTTATATTTTCAATTTCTTTCTGTTTGGCGATGTTATTTATGATCTGATTAATGTCATCTCTTGAATTGAGCATCATGGCATAATGCGTACCGAGTTTGATGGTATTGCTCAGTCTGTCAATACCTGCCATGATATGCTGCATGATTTTTTCTTTATATTTGATATTAAAATATGCCCATGTAACGATAAAAATCAGCAAAATTATTCCCACCAGAAAAATAAGTTTCGGAATCAGACTGTGGCGAAAATTTATTACAGTATCTTTTAGCATAAATTCACCTCCTTGTATATATTTTTTTCTCAGAGGGTCAAGACACAAGAAACTAAGTCTTTTTTAAAAACTTAGTTTCTGAACATTCAAAAATTTAAAAATATTATACCTGATGTTCAACACCATTTCTTCCGAAATGTGTCGGTCACAGAAAGGTTCAAATCAAGTCGCAGTTCTTTTTCCGAGATGCCGAGTGCGAGTCCCAGCAGTTGGGGAAGATAGAGAATTGTGATTTTCAAATCTTCATTGCATAAGGAGGAAATTTTTCGCTGATATGCTTCCAAATTCATCTGGCACATGGGACATACTGTGACAACCGCGTCCGCGCCTTTTGCTGCTTTCAATATCTCACTGACTAATTGCAGCGCGGTTTCCGGTTTGGTGTTGATATGAGACGCGCCGCAGCATTTTCCGCCCATATCCCATGAATGCACAGACGCGCCCGCGGCTTCAATGAGCGGCTCCATGGAACGCGGCTTTTCCGGGTCGTCAAATAAAGGATAAGGGCGAAGACACTGACAGCCGTAATAGGGCGCAACCGACATGCCGGTAAGGGGCTTTTTCAGCAGGTTTTGCACGGTTTCGTGTCCCAGATCACGCACGATCACATCTAACAGATGACGCACCCGTGTATGTCCTTTCACTTTGAGATTTTTTTCCGCGAGAATCATATTGATTTTTTCTGACAGGGACCGGTCGTTTCGGATTTTATCTTCTGCCCTTTTCAGATTCAGATAGCACGCGCTGCACGGCACTAAAATGTCTTTGTTTTTGTCTGTGTTCTCGGCAATGGCGAGGTTTACCGCTGGAAGCGCGAGAGAAAGGAGATAACTTGTTGATTCTGCCGCACTCGCGCCGCAGCATATCCAGTCCGTGAGTTCCGTGAGTTCCGCGCCGACAGCCTGCATGAATGCCTGTGTGGAAAGATTATATTCTGCGGCGGTCCCTTCCAGCGAACAACCGGGATAGTAGAGATATTTCATGGTCTTTCCTCCGGGAGTTATTCTTTTAACCACGAAAACACGAAATTCTTTTTCGTATTTTTCTTTCTTTCGTGCCATTCGTGTTTAAAAATTCGTGTCTATTCGTGGCTAATCTTTGAGTCCTTCAAGTTCTTCTGCTTTTCGGAATATTGCATCTAAATTTCCCTCGGTCTGTCCTGAAGGAATCTGAACAGAAATTTTTCCTTTTGCCATAAGTTTCATTCCCAAAAGCGCAAACCTGAAGGGGAGAAAAGGATTTTTCATGGCAAGGAAATACAGGGTCATGAACTCTGATTCCCGAACCCTGCCGTGACGGCGCACACTTTCCATAAAGCTTTTGTAAAACAGAATGCTTTGCTTATGTTTTGCCAGATTTTCTCTCGCGGCAATCTGTTTCAATGCGCCCATCATCTCGGTGAGGGGCAGCCCTCTGGGACATCTCAGCGTGCAATAATAACAAGATGAACAGAGCATAAAAGTTTTGCTTCGGAATATGGCATCTTTCTGTCCCGTCAGTACCATCCGCCACAATTGACGGGGAGTAAAGTCCATAGCAAATTCGTTGGGACAAGACGCCGTACAGGTGCCGCACTGAATGCAAGCCTGTATCTTCTCCCGAATCGGCGCAAGCACATCATCAGTATGTTCTAATCGCTTCATTGTGAAAATTCCTTTATCAGATATTATCGTAAATAAGCGATGAAATTTCTCGCAAAGCACGCAGAGAGCGCAAAGGAAAAAAGCTTTTTTATAAAGAAATTCTTGGCGTACTTTGCGAGAACTTTTTGTCTCTCGCAAAGCACGCAGAGAGCGCAAAGGAAAAAAGCTTTTTTATAAAGAATTTCTTTGCGTACTTTTCGAGCAGGTAGAGACGCACGGCCGTGCGTCTCTACCAAAGAGATTCTTCGTTCCGCTCAGAATGACAGGCGAATGCGCTCGGAATGACAGTCTGTTTTTTCTTTGCGTACTTTGCGTGCTTTGCGAGAAAAAAAATAGCTAAAAACTGACAGCCGCATCAATCACATCAAGCAGTTGCTGTTTCTGAAATCCTTCAACAATCGAGGCACCGTTGGGACAAACTGTCGCACAGGAACCGCAGCCCTGACACATCACCGGATTGACTCTGACCTGCTCCAATTCCGAATCAAGGATTCGGGCGCCGTAAGGACATGCCGAGATACATCGCTCACACAAAGAACAAAGACTGTGCCGAACCTTTGCCACGACTTTTCCGGCAGGCAATGACTTGCGGAAAAGGATTCGCAATGCACGCTGTGCCGCCGCCTCCGCACCGGCAACAGACTCCGTAAGAGAACGCGGTGAATGGAACAGACCGCAGGCAAAAATTCCTTCTTTGAGACAATCCACAGGCCGCCACTTGGATTCCGCTTCACGGAAAAAGCCGTCCCCATCTGTATCTGCACCGAATGCGACTGCCAGTTCTTTTGAGAGATTGGGAATGACTCCCGTAGCCAGCACAAGCAAATCCGTCTCTATCTGAACTTCACGTCCGAGAATCGGGTCAGTCGTTGTCACTTGTACCGTTCCGTCAGAAACCGTAACAACCGGCTTTTTCTCCTTTTCGTATTGGATGAAAATAACGCCTGCCTTTCGTGCCTGCGTATAATATGTCTCGGAAAAGCCGTAGCTCATCATGTCCCGATACAGCACATAGACCGCAATCTCCGGGTTTTTCTCACACGGGAGCAATAATTTCGGGGTTCCTCTCTGGAATCCACACACTGAATCATGACAACTGAGCTTAATCGAGTCGGATCAACCGTGTTGTCGGCAAGTTTCTGCTCCAATTCCTTTTGGGTGACAATGGCTTTGCTCGTCCCGTAGCCGTAAGAAGCAGTAGTCGCTTCAGTTCCGCCGGCAGCAAGTATGACGACGCCGTGTTCCAGTGTATGAACATTTCTCTCATGATCTTCAAGCGAAGTATGAAAACGCCCGACTTCACCGAATGCACCGATAACTTTTGTCTGTTTATAAATTTTAATCAGCGGATGCTTTTCCGCTTTGGAGATAAGATCATCTGAAAGCGTCTTTGTCTCATAGCCTTCCAGCGTTTTTCTCAGCCAGTTCAGATTTCCGCCCAACTGCGCTTCTTTCTCCACGAGAAAAACCTGAAAACCGTGATCTGCGACAGCAAGCGCGGCAGTCATTCCCGCAATACCGCCCCCGATAACTAATGCCTGCTGAAAAATCGGAATCGTTGCAACAGGATAGGGGTCTGCACATTTGAGTTTGGCAATAGCGGTTGAAAGGGATAAGAGGTAAGAGGTGAGAGGTGAGGGGGAACCGCTCCCAACCTCTGACCCCTGACCCCTGACCCCTGACCCCGCCACATCCGCCGCTTCTATCAGCGCGGGATTCAGCCCCGTGCGCAGAGCAATTTCCCGGAATTTCCGATTGAAGATATAGGGGAGACATGCGCCCACAAGCAGGCGATTTGCTTTGCTTTTTTCTGTAAGTTCAATAAGACGTTCCCAGCCCTGAGCCGTGCAGATTTCTTCAAGAAATACGACCTGATCTACCGCAGGATCATATTTCAGTTCCCGAACAAGCTGCTGCCGGTCAACAGAAAGCTTTTCCCCGCAAGTACAGATCGCAACCAGAATTTTGGGGATTTCCCGTGTGACATCCCGAAATTCCTGACCGGCGGACGAGGAGGGTTCGGGTATCAGACTTCCGCCGGCGGAATGGATCACACGGGAAGCCGTTAAAGCCGCTGCGCTCGCCTGCGTCACTGATTCGCTGATGTCTTTCAGACCGGAAAATCCGCCGCCGATCACGATGCCGTTCCGTGCAGTTCGGGTCATGGAAAAGGCTTCTGTCTGCATAAATCCCCAGTGATTCAGAGGGATCCCCAGCATTTCCGCGAGTTCTTTTGTTCCGGCTGCGGGTCTCTGACCTGTGGCAAGTACAACTATATCAAATGTCTCTTCATGAATGTCTCCGTTATGTTCCATGTAACGGATCACCGGATCATTTTTCTCATCTGACATCACAGAATGCGCCCGCGCCCGCTGAAAACGGACGCCGTACTCTGTTTCTGCCCGATCTCGGTATCGCTGATAGGATTTTCCGAAAGTCCGCATGTCCATGTAGAGAATGGTTGTTTCTGCTTCTCCGTTTGTCTTTTCTTTGGCAATGAGACTTTCTTTGATCGCATACATGCAGCAGACATTGGAACAGAAATCCGCATCAGCCTGCAAATCCCGTGAGCCTACACATTGAATCCATGCGATTTTGCGAATGGCTTTGCCATCCGAGGTCCGCAGGAACTGCCCCTCACAAGGACCCGTGCCGCTGAAAATTCTTTCAAATTCAAGGCTTGTCACCACATTGGGATAAACGCCGTAGCCGTAGGTGTTTTTTCCCTCAGCAGGATTATAATATGAGGCACCGCCGCAAAGCACAACTGCGCCGACTTCCAACTCCCTGCCTTTGACTGCTTCAAGGTCTTGGTAGATGCGGATGATTTTGGGAATCAGCGTATCCGGGTCAAAGGGTTTGATGAGATAATCCATCGCGCCGATTTTCATCGCCTCAACAGCGGTTTCCACCGTTGCGTAAGCCGTCATCATCACCACATTCAGATCGGGAAGAAGTTCTTTCGCTTTTTTCAGAACATCTACACCGTCCATTCCGGGCATTTTTATATCCAAAAGCATCAACTGATACGACTGCTTTGAAAGCTGTTCCAATGCCTCAGCCCCGGAGCCTGCCATATCTGCTGTAAATTCTTCATCTTCAAGCCATTCTTTGAGTGAATCACGGACGATAAGTTCGTCATCCACGACCAGAATCCGAAACTTTTTACGCTCCTGCTGAGAGAGTCGGATGGCCTTTGTCGGGCAGACTTTTTCACACTCACCGCAGCGCGTGCAGGCAGCCATATCAATGGTATAGGCATTCGGAATCGCATGAGGAACAGGAAGATAAACGGCTTTCCGAGATGAGAGACCCGCGTTAAATTCATCCGGGACCTGCACGGGGCAAACCTTTACGCATTCACCGCAACCCATACATCGTTGGGGATCAATCCACCCGGGTTTTTCCCGGAGCATGACTTTGAAATGTCCGGGTTCGCCCTCGAGAGAAACAAGCTCTGTGGAAAGAAGAATTTCAATATTTTCGTGAAAAAGACCCTTTCGGAGACAATACTGAGATGAGGCATCCCGATCCACGAGAGGGAGCATTTTACACATACCGCAACGGTCTGTGGGAAACTGGTAGTCCAATTGACTGAGAATTCCGCCCAGATGCGGGGAACGGTCTGTCAGCATCACGCCGTATCCGAATTCTGCCAGATCAAGTGCGGCGCGGATGCCGCTGATACCGGCTCCGACAACCAATGCTGTGCCGATTTTTCTTTTCATCGGATTTGACTCCTTAGTATTGTCAATTTTTATCCACGAATGAACACGAATTGAGGCACGAATAAGCACGAAAATATTTTTATAAAATTCGTGGCAATTTCTTTTTTATTCATATTATACTAAAAAAATTCGTGTGCTTCAGTTCGTGAAAAAATTCGTGTCCATTCGTGGCAGAAAAAATAGCCCGTTTTCTAATTTATCCCCACCACCTCTCCGAACTCATGCTCGCGAAATTCGGAAAGCGGCGGCGCCTCTTCCGTGCTTCTTCCTGCCTCGTAGTCAAATGCTTTCTGTGTGCGATAGGCAACGGTGCGAAACAACTCCATGACCGGAATGTCATTGGGACAGGCATTGGAACATTGACCGCATCCCACGCAGGCTGTACTCATGTGCGCCAGCCGGGTGAGATGATAAAAAAGCGTGTCTGTGGGCATTTTTATCAAGCCTTTTCGCCTTGCCCATTGCAGATATTGCGCCGGCTCATGATTGAAGACATCTGTGACAAAAACACATTCCTTGCAGTAGCAGACCGGACAGGCAACCCGGCAGTTGTAGCAATTGACACAGTTTGCGAGATATGCGGTCAGCTTTTCCACGCCGTTTACGGCTTCATCGGTTTCAGCAAACATTTTGTCTCGGTATGCTGTACGAGCCGCCACTGTCTCGGCAATTGCTGACTGGCGTTTCTGCGGTTCGTCTGATTCGGAAAGCTTGAGTTTGGCGAAAAGTTCTTCACCTTTCGGCGTCAATGCCTGAATCAGCAGATGAGATGTGATGTCAACACCGAAAAGCCCGATGCCGATGTCCGCACCTTCGGGAATGGGATGCTCGCAGGCTTTACATGCTGCTGCAATGTCTTTATCTCCTATGACGGACCCCTTGCCTGAAAAAACATTCTGACAAAATTCTTGGCTCAGTCCTTTTCCATGCTGTTCAAGGAGACGGAAGTAATCTGTATTTTTATAAGCGCCCGGGCAGTCAAATCCTATGATGAAAATATCATCGGTATGTCCCTGTTTTAACTTCACCAATTCCACGAATGCCCTTATCTCGCAGGGACGGAGGACGACCGCAACTTTGCCGCCGCTCTGCTTGCGGGTCAGCCGGGATACGATCCTTGCCGCATTCATGGGAAAAACCGGCGCCAGCGGGTCAACGCCGTCTAAACGCTCAGGATCGCTTACCAGCGAGGGCATGACGAGATATTTTCTGCCATCCATTAAAGACAGACGCTGCTGAACCATAATCTCGCTGATTTCTTCCAATTGAAGCATTGAACGGAAAAAATCCCGCAGCGCCTCCGAAATGTTCTGTGCTTTTATGTCAAGCTGTGCCGTTTTCGCCATCTCTTTTCTCCGTGAGTAGTTACGTCTTGGTCAGATTTAAGGATTAAGGAAATCCTTACCGCTTAACCCCAAAAACAAATTCAGCGGCAGTCCCCTCAGCCTATATGCGGGGCAGAAGCGGCTCTGTCTTTCTATGATACCTGCTTTGCCCTTGTTTTACTCTTTATGCTTGTGCCTTTATACTTGTGCTTGAGCAGAGTCAGAATACCGCTTTCAGCATACAGGCTTGATCCGGTGCCTGATATAAAAAAATTCCCCCCGGTAGTTGATTCTTGTCAGCAGTCCTTTTTCAACAAGATGAATGAGCAATTCCTGCTCTGCTCCTGCCCGGGACAGAAAAGCCGAGACCGCATCTTCCCGCATCGGATGAACGGCAAGGATGCTCAACAATGCCTCGCCTGTGTTGCCGAGCGAGGCAAAGGCTTCGCCTTCGTATCGGGTCAGATATTCTACCTTCCGCACCCGTTCAGCCAAAATCTGATACGCAAGCATCAGCCGTGTTTCATCAGGTGATCTGACCCATGTTTGATACGGCGGACGGATAGGAACGGAAATATATGCTGCCGACGGGTTCAATGTCCCCAGAAAATCGCCAACAGCGGTCAATTCTGCTTCGCTGTCATTTATATCTGAAACAAGCATGGTCTCAGAAACTAATGTTCCGCTGAACATTTCGGCAAACACAAGCGATCCCTCAAGGATTGCAGACAAAGAAAGGTTTCCATGAGGGCGGTTGAGTTTGCGCCATGTCGGCGTCTGTACGGTGTCAGCCTTCAGAGAAACCCAGTCGGCTTGGGCAAGTTCCTGTCGCACATCTTCCCGCGGGATCAAAGACGCGTTGCTGATAACTGCAATAGGAAAACCCAGCGGTCGTAACAAAGCAATGTGCTGTCCCAGATTGGCATCCAGCGTCGGTTCTCCATCCGGCACAAAGCTCAGGAAATCTATTTTTTCACCGGCTTCTCGGGCTTCTTTGACCTTTTCTTCAACTCTTTTCAGAATCTCGTCCGGTGAGTAAAAGTCTCGGCGCTCGAGCGTCATTTCCGTCGTAGCGCCTACTTGGCAGTAAACACAAGAATAAGGGCAGACTTTCGGAGGAATGTTGTTGATCCCCAGACTACGGCCCAACCTTCGGGAAGGGACTGGTCCAAAAGTAATCATATTCACCTGAAGTTATATATTGTCTCTTGTGATAAATCTTGCCGGAATGTATCATATTTCTTTTTCGAGCAATAAAGTATTATTTTGGCTTGTTGCTATTTCCCCACACAGGGTCATTGCCGAATCTTTCAAACCACCAGTCTTCGTCTGACAAATATCTTTTGATTTCTTCTTTTGCAAAGGAATATTTATATTGATTACAGTAGGTAATAACAGTTTTATATGCCTCAATTATTTTTTTCGTCATTTCATTGCACTTATCGCTGTTCTCCTCATTGCATCTGTCCGGATGCCATTGACTGACTAGCTTTCTGTAACTTGATTTTATCTCTTCCATAGATGCCCGCTCCGGCAGATTCAGCAACTCTTTAGCTTCAATAATATCCTGATACTTCATCATCCGTTTGCCTCAGAGTCATTTTTTTTACCTCGTATGACTGCAAACAATCCCTCTCCGTAACCTGTCCTGATAATTTCATTTTCATTGATTTCTGATATATTATGAAAAACGGTTTGCCGAAACTCGAAATCATCAAAGCCTGTCTGCCTCATTATTTTTATGACTTCATCAACTGAGTAAAAAATTGCCTGTTTATAAAACAAACTGTTATGCTTACGTGTTAAGTAAATTTGCCCCATCGGGCTGTTACGGTCTATCATAGCAACAACAATATTGCCTCCTTCGGATAAGACTCTGAAGGATTCTTTGAATGTTTTATCAATATCACTGACAAAACAGATAACCGTAACCATCAGAACGACTTCAACTGCTGAATCTTTAAGCGGAAGTTTTTCAGCGACTCCCCCCAAAACTTTAATTCCTCTTTTTTGACTGATTTTTCTCATGCTTTCGGAAGGTTCAATTCCGATTTTAATTCCCAGAGGCGCTGCAAATCTGCCTGTTCCCACGCCGATTTCTATGCATCCCCGACTTATCGGCGGTAACAGTGATCTGACAGCCCTTAATTCAGCATCATAAACATCTGGGTTCTTCTCAAACCATTTATCATATTGTTCCGCATTGTTTTGATACGGGTCAATTTTTAACATTCCTGTTACTTTCTTTGCTTCAAAGAGTTGACAACTTTTAAAAACTTGTCAACTCTCATGTTTATTCGCTAAAAGTTCAGAACTTTATCAGATTCCTTTATCATCTCGTATAAGTCATCCATCCAAGCAATAGGGCAAGTGCCTGATCCCTCCAGACCGTGGGATTTCATGCAGACACCTCAGACATAGAAATCACCTTTAAACTGGTTTATCTGCTCCATTACATTGAACTGTTCGGTGCCTGACTGCTCAAAAAGCACACCCTTTCCCAGCATAAAGACACTTACATCATCTCCTTTTCCGACAGCGACATTGGCAAGTCTCATCGCATTGTAAATCGCTTCTCCTTCGTCTGTGGAGATAATAAACAGCGTTTTCATGGTTATGCCTCATCGGGATATTTTTTTTGAAAGAAAATCTTTCATTTTGCTCCTGTCGGTTGATACTTCAAGAGGAATCAATTCCTCATCAAACATGACATTTGTTGAGCTGATGAAAGTGTATTTCCGAGCCGGTTCGGAATCATTCGTCCAGATATTCAGGTCTAATTTTTCGCTGAATATCTCCTTCATCTCTTTGGCTACACCTATAGCTTTTTTGCATGACATTCAGTTGGGATTTCCGCTGTGGAAAACGACCAATTCAGCCATCATAATCTCCTTTGTTTATTGATTGTTATTTCTGACAGTTCAGATAAATGCAGAGTCAAACCGCATACTCTATATCACCATTTTCATTTTCGCTTCATTGGGTCCCAGTTCTCTCACCTGAGCGACTATTTTACGCATGATTTCAGCAAACTGAATGCCGTCGCTCGCGCCGATCCACGTCAGTCTCAGCCGTTCCGGTTCAAAACCGAATCTCGGCAGAATTTCCTTGAGAAGTTTTATCCGGCGCCGCGCTTTGAAATTTCCGTTGATATAATGGCAATCACCGGGATGGCATCCGCTGATAAGAACGCCGTCTGCGCCTTCCAAAAAGGCTTTGATCACATACTGGGGATCAACCATGCCGGTACACATCACCCGGATCAGCCTCACGTTTTTAGGGTAGCCCAATCTGGAAGTGCCTGCCAGATCGGCAGCCGTATAAGTACACCAGTTACACACAAACGCAATGATGGTCGGTTCAAAATCCGTCATGGTTTTCCTCCGTATGATTCATTGTTATCCGTAGGGACACGCCGCCGGCGTGTCCTCAGTAAATTAAGCAAAAATATTTTCCGGTTTGTAGGGATGCGTGCCTTCAATCACTTCCACACCGGCTTTTGCTTTGATTTTGTTTATTATCGGCTCTTTATGAGGACAATGGTCAAGAATGCAGGGAGCAATATGCACTTTGGTCGGTTTTTCCCCCATAGGCTTATTCCACAGATTGATTTGCGCCAACCGGGTGACAATCCCCGCGCCGGGACAGTCGCCGCAGCTCAGAATGCCGAGCAGTTGTGCTTCCTGATCTTTGTAGCGGCTGAATTCGCCTTCTCTCCGGTTAAATGCCACCATGCACCTTGAACATGCAATACATACACTATCCATTGTTCTCTTACAGCCGACAATCAATATTTTTTCCATTTTTTATGTCTCAATCTCCTTTTATGAATGTAGGGTGGGCATGAAATGCCCACCATTGTAATTTCTCACATTTCCAGTGCATTATCGCCGATAAATCCGAGTCCCGGAGGGACTATTGAAAATAGCCCGGCGATTCATCGCCGGAAAAATCCGCCCCCGTTTTTCAGTCCCGTAGGGACGGCTGAACCTTGCTCTGATTCTCAGTCGTCCCTACGGGACTTGAATTAATTTTGAATCTCCGTTTCCGGCAATAAATTGCCGGGCTATTCTCACATGTCCCTTCGGGACAGCCAAGCAATTTCTCACATTCCTACCACATGAAGCGCGTCCATAATGCCATCAAGTTCTGCGAATATCTGCTTTTCCATAAAATGTCTCACCTGCGCCGCACCGCTGGGACAGAAACCCGCGCAACTGCCGCATCCTTTACAAACTGCTTCATTAACGACAGAAACCCCTCTCCGCTCGTCAAACTCAATGGCAGAATAGGGGCATAATCCGATGCAGGTCTGACATCCCGCACAAATATCCGGATCAATCCACGAAATCGCAGACGGAACCTGCACTTTTCCCCGCGTCGCGAGCGAAAGGGCTTTGGCAGCGGCTCCGGATGCCTGAGACACGGTATCGGGAATGTCTTTCGGCGACTGACACGCGCCGGCAATAAATACCCCGTCTGTGGCGGTATTCATGGGTGCGAGTTTGGGATGTTCTTCCAGAAAGAATCCGTCAGCGCCCTGATTGACGCCGAAAACTCTGCCCACATCCGGCGCGTCTTTGCGGGACTGCATCGCAACGCAGAGAATCACCATTTCCACCGGAATCCGCACCCGCATTCCGAGCAGTGTATCCTCACCGATGACGATGAGTTTTCCTTTTTCTTCAGGAGTCATTCCTCTGTCCGTGATTTCCGCAGCTTTGCCACGAATGAAGACCGTTCCTTCTTCCTGACAGCGCCGATAAAATTCCTCGTAGCCTTTGCCGAAACAGCGCATGTCTATATAGAAATCATAAACTTTTGTCCCATGTCCTGCTTTTTCTTTGATAAGATGAGAATATTTGAGCGCGTACATGCAGCAGACGCGGGAACAGTATTCGTGATAGTTCACGTCTCGGGAACCGATGCAGTGAAGAATCGCAACGCTTTTCGGACTGCGGCTGAATGCGCCCTTTTCATCTCGTATCAGAATTTTGCCGCCAGTGGGTCCAGTGGCATTGCTCAGGCGTTCAAATTCAAGGCTGGTAAAGACATTGGGATATACGCCGTAGCCGTACTGCTTCATCGGAGCGGGATCAAGCACATCATAGCCGGTGGCAAGAATGATGCTGCCGACTTTGACCTGTATTTCCTCCCCCTTCATCGAGTGATCTATTGCTTTTGCTTCACAGACTTTCACGCATTCCATACATTCGCAGCAAAGCCCGCAGTTGAGACATCGCGCCGCCTCATTCCGAGCCTGCGCTTCGGTGAATCCGGTTGCCGCCTCAGCAAAGGACCCGGCTCTCACCTCCGGTTTCAGATGAGGCAAAATTTCTCTGCTCTTTGGATTTTGAATGACAGACTGCGGAATTTCCTGCCAGTCATGTATCTCATCATTTTGCGGAGCTTCTGTCTGCTCAGTAGCAATGCCCTGCAAGTAGCAATGAATGCCCTCTGCGGCTCTGCGACCTGCGGCAACTGCCTCCACCACCGTTGCCGGACCGATCACGGCGTCTCCGCCAGCGAAAATATTCGGAAGAGATGTCTGCATGGTCTGCGGATTCACTTCAATAGTGTTTCTGCGTGACCATTTCAGACCTGAAAGCCGTTCCATCCATGAGACATCAGTTTTCTGTCCGATTGCCGGAATAACCGTATCACAGGGAATGACAAACTCCGAGCCTTTAATCGGTACGGGAGAACGGCGGCCACTCATATCCGGAGGTCCCAGTTCGATTTTGAGACATTCCAGACCCGCGACTTTTCCGTTTTTCTCAACAATCCGAACCGGCGCGGTGAGATAAGAAAAGCCGATTCCTTCTTCTTTTGCGCCCTGAATTTCCTCTGCGTAAGCGGGCATTTCCTGTTCCGAGCGGCGATAAACAATTTCTACTTTCTGCGCGCCCATGCGCTTTGCCACTCTTGCCGCGTCAATAGCGACATTTCCGCCACCGATCACAAGCACTTTTTCAAATTTGAACTTGCCGACTTCAAATTGCTTCAGATTGACTTCCCGGAGAAAACGCACCGCGTCTATGACTCCTTGTGAGTCATCTTCTCCGGAGATTCCCATTTTCAGGGAGTCATGCGCGCCGACGCCGAGAAACACCGAAGCAAAGCCTTGTTTATCAAGGTCGTCGAGCGTAATGTCAGTTCCGAACCTGACGCCGGTTTCGGCATGGACGCCGAGACCGAGAATGTAGTCAATTTCCCGGTCAAGCACATCCGGGGGAAGGCGGTAATCGGGGATGCCGACCTTCAGCATTCCGCCGAGTTTGGGAAGTGCTTCAAATATCGTTACCGGATAGCCTTTGAGTCTCAGATAATATGCAACAGTCAGACCCGCGGGACCCGAACCGATGACGGCAACTTTCTGTTCTTTTTCCTCAGCAGGAGGAATCGGGAGTAGTTTTTTGTCTGCATGATCAGCGACAAATCGCTTCAAATCCCGTATGGCAACGGGTTCATCTGCTTCCTGTCTGCGGCATTGACTCTCGCAGGGATGGGGACAAACCCTTCCCAAAACCCCCGGCAGCGGCAATTTCTGCATGATAATCGCCAGCGCGCCATCATATTTTCCTTCTTTGATAAGCTGAACATATCCTTGAACATTCGCGCCCGCCGGACACGCACTGACGCAGGGCGCACGGTCTTTTTTATCAATACAGAAGGTGATGGGAACTGCCTGAGGAAAAGCCCTGTAGATGGCGTTTCGTTTGCCCAGCCCTACATCCCATTCGCTCGGCACGGATACGGGACAGACTTTTGTGCATTCGCCGCAGCCCGTACACACGCCTTCTTTCACATATCTCGGTTTCCGGCGGATAGTAACGGTGTAGTTGCCGATGTATCCTGAAACTTCTTTGACTTCGCTGTAGGAAAAAAGTTTGATTTTCGCATTCTGGGCAACATCCACCATTTTGGGTGTTCCGATACATGCGGCGCAGTCCAATGTCGGAAAAGTTTTGTCAAACTGAAGCATGTGTCCGCCGATGGTCGTCTCCTTTTCCACGAGATAAACCGTATGCCCGGATGCGCCGATGTCCAATGCTGCCTGCATTCCGGCAATGCCGCCGCCCACGATCATTATATCAGGATGGACGCCGACTTCACGGGCGGAAAGGCTGTGGTGATAATTCACCCTGTTGATGGCGGCTGCGACTAAAGTTTTTGCCTTACGGGTTGCCTCGTCTTCGTTTTCCGTGACCCATGAAACCTGCTCACGTACCGACGCCATCTGAAACATATAGGGATTCAGCCCCGCACGCTGACACGCGCCCTGAAAGGTCTTCTCGTGAAGTCTCGGCGAACAGGATGCCACAACTACCCGGTTCAGTCCATATTCCCGGATGTCTTTTTCAATCATCTCCTGTCCCGGGTCCGAACACATGAATTTGTAGTCTCGTGCGACTGAGACATTATTCAGTTTCCGGGCAAATGCGGCGACTTCTTCCACCCGGACCCTGTATGCGATATTGATTCCGCAATGGCAGATGTAGAATCCTATTCTTACAGACATTTGTCGCTCCTTTGAAATTGAGAATTGAGAATTGAGAATTGAGAATTGAGAAATTTGTGTCCCTTCGTGAAAAAACAATTCTCAATTCTCAATTCTCAATACTTTCCGAATCGCCCGGATGACTTTCTCGGCTTCGGGCGGATTTTCCAAATATGCCTCCGGTTCGGGTATTGTTATCCCTGAGATACCGCTTCGGAATTTCTGATAATGCAGAAATACTTTATCAGGCAAGGCGGACAGCATCATCACAGGAATATCTCTCAGTTGTTTATCTTTTTTAAGGCTGATGTAAAGGGAAATGCCTTCTTCTTTGCTCATCATATTATCAAGGATGATACAATCCGGATGTTCATCAGCGGCTTTGTGCAGTGCCTGTTCGCTGTTTCCTGCGATAATCGGCTCAAAACCGTGTGTTTCCATCAGTGTGGAGAGGAAAATGATCATGTCGGTCTCATCATCCACAATCAGAATTTTTTTTCTTTCTGTTTTAAGAGACAAAGACTTCCTCTTCCGAATAGTTAATAGATATTAGACATTTTTGGAAATAAAAAAAGGTTCCCGCAAAGGGCGCAGAGGACGCAAAGGAATAAAGAGAAATATTGTCCGTTCTGCAATTTTCTTCTGCTTTGCGCTCTTT
>JFJP01018812.1_pt1 | contig 23900 bp, 22 predicted proteins | sample 431651 | NCBI WGS metagenome assembly JFJP01 (sample SAMN02602958, study PRJNA72255) | Microbial mat metagenome, whole genome shotgun sequencing project. | biome: fresh water; feature: sink hole; material: water; isolation source: purple microbial (photo- and chemosynthetic) mats found in...
GGCAGTGTTGTTTCCAATAATGGCGTGGTGCTCTCCGGTGGAGGTCGCGAACGTCGCGCTGGAGGGAGAGATCCAGGGCGAGAATGTCGTCTTCACTCTGCGACTGGATGCCGCCGTCAGCCAGGAGGGGGCCGTGCTGACGCTGGTGACCGGCGATACCGGCTATCTGGACAGTACGCTGCCGCGCGGGGCGGAATTGCTGCGTGAGGACGACCGCCTCCAGGTGCGTCTGCCTGCCTCCAGCGGGTGGTTCAGCAAGGGACGGCATTCGCTTGTGTTGCGTTTTGCCGCGCGTCCGGCAAAGGATGGGGAATGGCGGCAGACGACGTTCGCCATTCCCGAGGCGGGGGTACGGCGCGTCGCGGTGCTTTGCGACCGCAATGACCTGGATGTGAGCTTTCCCGGTGCGCTGGATGTCGCACGTCTCCAGGTGCCGGCAGAGGGTGGCAGCACGAATGCGCTGACCCGAGTCGAGGGATTCCTGGGTATCGCCGACCGCTTTGTCATGCGCTGGAAGCCGGAAGTCCGCCGGCTGGAGGCCGATCTGGTGGCCACCTGCGAGGCCTCGACCATCGTGACAGCCAGTGTGGGGGCCTTGCGGCTGGACACGGTCTTTACCTACCGCGTGATTCAAGGCGCGCTGATCGACCTGTCCTTCCGCCTGCCGGATATGAACATCACCCAGGTGCATGGCGAGGATATCCAGGATTGGCGCATCGACCGCGATCAGAACCTCCTGCAGGTCACGCTGAGTCGCCCGCAGACCGAGCCGTACCGCCTGCGGGTGGAAGGCGAGATGGCTCTGCCGGTCTTTCCCTGCACCTTCACGCTGCCGGCGCTGACACCCGAGCGGGTGCTGAGGACCAGCGGCTTCCTGATGATAGGGACCGATAGCGCGATCCGCTTCCAGGTCGGCAAGACTGCTGGCCTGACGCAGATCGATACGGGTGCCTTCCCGGCGGTCGCCCAGGGTGCGGCGCCGCGTACGCAGCCTTCGCGCAGTGTGTATTCCTATCAGTTTTCGGGTATGCCCTACGGGCTGGATCTCAAGGCGGATGAGATTGTCACCTCGTTCAGTGGTGATAGCCGGCTGACGCTCTCGCTGGCAGACCGTATGCTCTCGCTCCACGCCTCGGTGGAACTGGATGTACGCGATGCGCCGTTGCGCGAGCTGTGGATCGACATCGGCACCAATGCCGCCTGGACGGTCACTGGTGTCAGCGGCCGCGATGTCTCGTCGGCGGATACCGACACCCGCGTGAAGGATGGTCGCCGCCAGGTCTATGTTCCCTTCAGCAAAGCCGTGCTCGGCACGGCTCTGGTCGAGATACAGATGGAGCGGGCACTGGCTGGCGATGCGACAGTGTTCGAAGCCCCGGAATTCCGGCTTCAGGGTGCCCGCGCGGAGCGGGGGTATCTGGTGGCGGCTGCCGAGAAGGGCCTGCGGTTGAAGCCGCAGGCCGTGGAGGGGCTGCGCGAGGTGCATACCGGCTCCGCCCCGATGCAGGTCGCCGATGCACAGCAGGCCTTCCGCTTCCGCGAGCCGGGCTGGCGCGTGTCCTTCGCGGTTGAACGCACCGATGCCGCCGTGCATTCGGAGGTGTTCCATCTGGTCTCGCTGAGCGAAGGCGTGCTGTATTGCAGCGCGGCGATCACCTACCACGTCAGCGTGGCGCCCCTGCAGGCATTCCGCCTGCGTGTGCCGCCGGAGATCGAACGCGTCGAGATTGCCGGGGCCGATATCGAGGGGTGGACTCGCGAGGGGGATGTCTGCACGGTGCGGTTGCAGTCGCGCATCCTGGGGGACTATACCCTGCTGGTGACGTATGATCGCGCTTATGCGGGCGAGAATGCCGAGATGGCGGTCGCCGGGATTGAAACGCTTGAGACGGAAAGCGAGGTCGGCTACGTGGTCATCGCCAGTTCGGCCAGCCTGAGCGTGACCGAGGCGCAGCCTCTGCCTGCTTCCATGTTCGCTATCGACCGGGCCGAGATCCCGCCGGAGTACGCGGCACTGGTGTCCGATCCGGTCCTGGCCGCGTTCAAGTACACGCACGCCCCTCATCCGGCGATGGTTCGGGTCCACCGTTACCCGTCGGAACCGTTGCTGGGGCAGATTGCCGATTATGTCGAACTGGACACGCAGCTTACCCGCGATGGAGAGTCGGTGACGACGGTCAACTATTATCTCAAGAACGCCTCGCGCCAGCACCTGCGCATCCGCCTGCCTGAAGCGGCTGCGCTATGGTCGGTCCGCATGGTGGACGAGCAGGGGCAGAAGCAGGATGCGCTTTCGCAGCGCGACGGGGATGTGATCCTGGTGCCGGTGGGGCGGCTGCGCGACCCGAACACGGCACTCCAGGTCGAGGTGGTCTACGCGCTCACGCATGGCGAGCCCGGGTTCTGGCGCAGCGGCGTCGGGCGCCTGACGCTGGCGGGTCCGCTGATGCCCGACACGCATGCCGCCTTCGTGCGCTGGCGTTTGACGGCTCCGGCAGGTTTCTCGATCGCCGGGGTTGGCGGTGCGGAGACAACGTTAACCGATCAGGGCCGCGGCGGGTTGCCGGCGGTGGCGGGCAAGGCCGTTGCACTGGTGCGTGCGCTGCTGGGGCGTGGCCGGTCGCCGCTGGCGGTCTTGCGGCAGGGGTGGGGCGGTGGTGAGACGGCGGAGATCGTCCGGGCAGTTGAACTGGCGACCAGTCAGCCGCCGCAGTTGGCGCTGCAGGTCGTGCCGGCGTGGATGGGGGTCAGCAGCAATGCGCGTGGCCTGCTCGGCTGCCTGTTGGCTGGTGTAATCCTGTTGGCTTGCGGCTTACGGCGGCGCGGTATCGGTTGGGCGGCCCTGGGCATGACCATCCTGATGGCGGGGCTGTCGCAGGCCGCCTTGGGGCGCAGTGTGCTGGCGGTAGCCCTGCTGCTGTTGCTAGTGTGTCTGTTTGTCTTTGGTGGCGGCTGGCGTCCGTTCTGGCGGCTGCTGGCCTGGGGCGGGCGCGTTATCGCGGCGGGGTTCCGGTATTTGATCAGCCTGCTCCGGAATCGCCGGATGGCGGCAAAGCGAAAGGCCGAATCCTGCGAGCCGACCGCTGATGCGCCGGATGACGACGCTTCAGACCCCTTCGCGCCGCTCGGGCCGCTGGGTACTGGTGAACCCGCAACACAAGGTCGAATCGCGATGCCGCTGCTTTTCTTGCTTTGCCTGGCAGGCCTGACAGCCTGCGGACTTCCGGTTGTCGCGGATCAAGTGGCTGTAGTAAACTCTGCTCCGGTTGTCGCGGATCAAGTGGCTGTAGTAAACTCGGCTCCGGTCATCGCGGACGAAGTCGCAGCCGTAAGCTCGGCTCCGGTGATGGACGATGTCCGTCTGGAGATCGATGGTCCCGCGACGGGTGTCGGCATCGAGGGCAGTGCCGAGATCCGCACGACACTGGCGTTCCGGACCGACGAGCCAGTCTCTATGATCATTGCCCCGGCGGGGCACGTGCTCAAGGGCTACCGTTTCGATCCCGAGACGATGGCGCTGGTGACGACGGCGGAGGGGTACCGCCTGGACATCACCCGTCCGGGCACGCATGAGGTGACCTTTACCGTCCAGTCCCCTGTCGTCGAGAATCAGGGCTTCCGGCGGCTGGAGCTAATGCTGCCGCAAAGCCTGCGCAACCGGGTAATTCTTCGGATTCCCGAAACCGGACTCGACGTTCAGTGCGAGGAGGCCGTGCTCCTGGATCTGCGTGAAAAGGGGGAAACGACCGAGGCCGAGGCTGTATTCGGTGCTGCCCAGCGAATCGCTTTCGCGTGGCGTCCGCGAGTGCGTCGCACACAACTTGAAAAGACGGTCTTCTACAGTGAGGTCAACGCCTTTGCGGCCCTGTATGCAGGCGTAGTGGATGTCAGTCACCAGATCCAATGCCGCATTGCCCAGGGGGAAGTGCGCGAAATGAAGATCCGCGTGCCGGAGGGGATGACTGTGACAGCCGTGGAGACTGCCGGCGTGGCGACCTGGAGCTTCGACCCCGTCAGCCGTATGCTGGAAACCATTTTCGAGCGTCCGGTCACCGGCGAGCTGACCCTGCATGTCCGCACGCAGGTGGCGTGCGAGGGGCTGCCTTATGAGGCGAGTCTCGGCGCGCTGGAGGTCATTGGAGCCGCCCGGCAGCGCGGTTCCCTGGCACTGGCCGCGCCGGATACCGTCCAGATCCGCGTGGATCGCGCCGACGGCCTGACGCCGATCAATATCGAGGACTTCGCCGCCTCGGCCATGGCGCTGGCGGCGGTGCGCAAGGAGGGCGGCAGCGTGGCGCTACCGGCATTGCGGCGGGCTTTCCGGTATCACCAGGCGGCGGAGGCGATCGCGCGTATCACAGCCGAACCGGTGATGCCCGAGCTGCGTGTCGAGGAAAGCGGGGCACTGACCGTTGCCGATGAACGCATCGCGCTGGCCACGCGCCTGCAACTGGACGTGGCCAAGGCCGCCGTCTTCTCGGTGGCGTTCGAGATGCCCGCCGGTTTCGAGATCGAGTCGTTGACCGGAAGCGATGTCAGCCACTGGGATGACGCCGGCACGGCTACAAACGCGGCGGTTGCCGGGGAGGAAGCCTGGAACCGGGTGGTGGTGCATTTCAATCGTCCGGTGCTTGGCAAGACGGAGATCAACCTGGTCATGGCGCGTATCGGCACGGGTGGCTTCGAGTCGCAGATGCGGGTGCCGCGGGTGAAGGTGACCGGTGCGCGCACGCATCGCGGACGCCTGACCCTGGCGGGGGAGCGCGGTATCCGGATGATGGTCGATCATCAGGTCGGTGTGGATATGAAGAAGGCCAGCGAGGCGGGTATCCGCCAGGCCGGTGTGCTGGTCTTCGATATTCATCGCCCGGACTGGAGCATTGTGCTGCGGGCCGATAAGCTCGACCCGGTGGTCAAGCCGCAGGTCCTGCAGGTGGTGGAGCTGGCTGACGGCCTGATGCGGATCAAGGCCTATGTGCGCTACCGGATCGAGAATGCAGGGGTGAAGACCTTCCTGTTGCAATCCCCGGATCCGGAAGCGACCCTGACGGTCAACGGCGTCGGCATTGCCCGAGTACAGGCGATTGATCGCGAGAAGGGCATCTGGCAGGTGGATTTGCACAACAAGGTGGATAACGCCTACCAGCTGCTCGCGACATTCCAGCACCGCTGGCAGCGGACCGGCCAGCGCGCGGAAGTCCATCCGCTCATGACCCTGGGTACGGAAGCCGCGCGCGGGTTCCTCGTGGTGACGGGGGCCGGGCGGGTTCAGGTCGACGACGCGGATCGTCCAGACGCGCTGCGGGTGATGGATCCGCGCAATATTCCCGCCGAGTTCGGTGCGGGCGACCTTTCCTCGGCCGTCAAGTGCTACGAGGTTCTGGATCCGGCTTTCGTGCTGCCACTCTCCGTGGTTCGGCACGATGCCGCTGATGTCCTCCCCGCTGGAATCGAGCAGACTCGCATCACCTCCGTCCTGGCGACCGACGGGCGGCAGTTGATGCGGGTGGTGCTGCGCATGAACGCCGGGCGGTTGCGTCTGCTCAAGGTGAAGCTGCCGGAAATGGCGGATCCCGTATGGACGGCGCTGGTCAACGGGCAGGATGCCCCTGTCTCGCGCGATGGTGAGCTGTACTGCATCCCGCTGGATGTCGAGGATGGTGCCCACGGCATCGACGTCGAGTTCATGTATGCCGGAGCCCCGGTCTCGAGCGACTGGCGCGGGCGGCGGCATTACGAGGCCCCGCGGTTGGAGGGCTTGCCGCTGCGTGATATCGAGTGGGTGATGTATGCGCCCGACGGAGTCCGCTACGCCGGGTTCGGCGGCAGCATGGAACTGGCGGATGCAGGTGCGCAGGCCTATCGTTTCGACGCCCGTCGCTACCTCGAAGGCAACCGCGCCCGGCGCGAGGAGACTCTCGAGGAGGCCGGGCGCCTGCTTGACCAGGGGGCCGAGCTGCAGCGAGCAGGCAAGCAGAAGGAGGCGCGCGATGTGTTGCGCACGGCGATGAATTATTCCCAGGGCGAGGCGGACCTCAACGAGGATGCCCGCGTGCAGTTCCGCAACCTTCAGATGCAGCAGGTCAAGGTCGGTCTTTATAACCGGCGCAATTCGCTGCGCAACGCCCAGAATATCTCGCTGGCGCCGGACGCCGCCGTCCAGGTCGCCAACATGGAGGACGGCCAGTTTACTACCGAGCAGTTCGCCAAGATCGAGCAGTCGTTGTCGGTCCGCGACAACAGTGCACTGGACCTCGTCGCCGACCGCATGGTCGGGCAGCAGGATGCCGCCAAGGCCGCCGTCAGTGCCATCCGGGTGGCGATGCCGGAGCACGGTCGCGCGCTGCGGTTCTACCGCAAGCTGCTGGTGGATCCCGAGGCTGGCCTCAGTGTTGAATTCCGCGTCGTGCGCGGAAGCGTCGCCTCGGTCGCCAGCCGCCTCTGGCCCCCGGTTGTGCTCTTCGCGGCCTTCCTGCTGCTGTTGCGTCAGTCGCGGCTTTACAGGGCGCGCGTTTGAGGCTACGATGCTGCCCTCACATTTGAAACTTACCCGGGGAATGGCATCATGCAACAGGAACAAAAGGGCAGGGAGCTGGATGTCGGTTACGTGGCGCATCTGGCACGGCTGCATTTGACGGCGGAAGAACTGAAAACCTTCCAGCCGCAAATGGAGCATATCGTCGGTTACGTCAGGCAGATCGACACACTCGATGTCAGCGGCGTGGAACCGACCTCCCACGCGGTGGCGGTGACCAATATACTGCGCGAGGACCGTGCGCGTCCCGGATTGGACCACGACCGGGTAATGGCCAATGCTCCCAGCGAGGCCAACGGCCTGTTTGCCGTGCCGAAGATCGTCGAGTAAACGCCAGCACGACCAGTATATGAGTGAATTCAAGGCGACTTTCCTGGGGACCGGTACTTCTTCGGGTGTTCCGATTATCGGTTGCGATTGCGCGGTCTGCACGTCGGCGGATCCGCGTGACCGGCGGCGGCGCACGAGTCTTTATGTGGAGGCTGGAGGTATGCACCTGCTGGTGGATACCCCGCCGGACTTCCGCGAGCAGGCCCTGGCGTACCGGCTGCCACGGGTCGATGCCGTTTTCTTCACGCATTCCCATGCGGATCATATCTTCGGGTTCGACGATATCCGCCGCTACAACACGATGCAGCGTCAGGTGATCCCCGCCTATGCCGGTGAGGGGACCCTGCAGGATCTTCGGCGGGTTTTCGATTATATCTCGACCGAGAGCCAGCCGGGCTTCTATCGCCCGCAGATCGATTTCCGCCTGCTGGAAGGTCCGGTGCGGATCGGGGAGGTGACAGTCGAGGCTCTGCCGGTGATTCACGGGCCGAGTCCGACGTGCGGTTTCCTTTTCAGTTGCGGGGCAGTCCGGTTCGCGTATGTCCCGGATTGCAAGTCGATGCCGGACGCCACACTGGAGCGTATTCGCGGTGTTGATGTCATGGTGCTCGATGCGTTGCGGCACCGCCCGCATGCCACCCATATGACGTTAGCGGAAAGCCTGGCCTGCCTGGAGCGGATCGGGGCTGCGCGGTCGTACCTGGTCCACATGTGCCATGACCTGGCGCATACCGGACTTGAAGCGGCGATTCCCGCCGGGGTGCATGTCGCCTATGACGGGCTCGTGGTGTCGCTGCCGGCATGACCGATGCCGGTGGGCGGCGTTCAGCGATGGGGCATGCGGGTGCAGATGTCCAGCAGTTGCTGGCGGCTCGCCGCGAAGGCGTCGACAGTAGCAGGATCGAAATGCACACCGGCACCGCCGTTGACAATGATACTGATGGCGGTCTCAGGATCTTTATAATGCCGGTAGGGGCGCGGTGAGCAAAGGGCGTCGAACGTGTCCGCGACGGCGACGATTCTGCCTTCAACCGGAATCGCGTCGCCCGCGAGTCCCTCGGGGTAACCGCTGCCGTCGTGCCGTTCATGATGGCTCGCGATGACCATGCGCCCGGCTTGTATGAGTGGGTCGCGCTTGCGCCCGATCAGGCGAAGTCCGGCGGCAACATGGCCCTGCAAGACGCGTTGCTCGTTCTTCGTAAGGGGGCCTGGCTTCTTCAGGATGGTTTCCGGCACGCGAATCATGCCGATATCGTGAACACGGGCCGCCGCGGCGATGGTCTGCGCAGCCTGTTCATCCAGCCCGAGGTGTTTGGCGATCTGGTAGGAGAAGAGGCTGACACGGCGTATGTGCGGGATGTTGTTGAAGACGTGCTGTTCTGCGAGTACCGCCATGCGGTTGAGCAGGTGCACGGTCAACGATTCATCAGTCCGTTCGTCACCGGCGTCGTGTTCGAGGTTTGTGTCATGGTCCTGCAGCATGTTTATCATCGCCTTTCATTTTGCACTATATGACGGCTGTGAGGCATATGCAAGCGAAACAAGCCAGCGAAACAAGCCCGTGGAGAATTGGTGTAGGCAGACGGTTTTTGCTTGTGTTGGCTCCTGGTTTGGAATAGTTTTATCAGTCAAACAAAGAGGTGTTAATGCTGGCGGAAACGATATCGGCAGTGCAGGAGGATTACCTGGAGGCGATACTGGCGCTGGAGGCTGAATCCATTCGTGTCCGGGTGCGGGATCTGGCGAATCGGCTGTGCGTGCACAAATCGACGGTGACAGCCGCGCTAAAGGCACTGGCCGAGAAGGAACTGATCGAGTACGAGCCCTACGGGCAGATCGTCATGACGCGCGCCGGGCGGCGGGCGGCCGAGCGGGTTTCTGCGGATCATGCCGTCGTGAAAGCCTTCCTGACGGATATCCTCATGATTGATGCCGGGACGGCCGAGGAGAACGCCTGCCGCATGGAGCATGTCATGGATCGCGCGGTCCTCAACCGGCTGGTGACTTATGCGGCATTCATGGGTCGTGACCAGGCTCCTGATGGCGACGACTGCCTGGCGCGTTTTAAAATGCATTTGATGACGGAGCAAGGATGAGAATCCAGGATATGGAAGCCGGGCAATCCGCCCGTGTCGTGCGCTTCGCGGACAACGACCGCGCCTACCGGCAGAAGCTGATCCAGATGGGAATGGCGCGCGGGGTGGTATTCACGCTGCTGCGCAAGGCTCCGCTGGGCGATCCGCTGGAAGTGAACTGCAGGGGGGTGTTGCTGACGCTGCGGCGCGGGGAGTCTGACGGGGTTGAAGTGGAGGCGGTGTGAAATCGATATCGGTGGCGATCGCCGGGAACCCGAATTGCGGCAAGACAACGCTTTTCAACGCGTTGACGGGGTCGCGGCAGCGTGTGGGCAACTGGCCCGGCGTCACGGTGGAACGTCTCGAGGGCCAGTACTCACACGAGGGGCGGGCGGTGACGGTGGTCGACCTGCCCGGCATCTACTCGTTCTCGGCGCATTCGCCCGATGAGCGGGTCGCGCGCGAATACATCCTGCATGAGCGCCCGGATGTGGTGGTCAACGTGCTGGATGCGACCAACCTCGAACGGAACCTGTACCTGACGACGATGCTGCTGGACATGCAGGTTCCGCTGGTGGTGGTGCTGAACATGATGGATCTGGCCAGGATGCGGCATTTGCGCATCGAGGTCGAGCATCTGGCAAGGCACCTGGATTGCCCGGTGATCCCGGTGACGGCCAGCAAGGGACTGGGACTCGCGGAACTGCGCGAGGCGATCCAGAGTGTGGCGGACTCCAGGCATATTCCCGCCACGCGGGTGGTGTACGACTCCGAGGTGGAGGCGGTGATCGGGCGGCTGTTGCCGCGTGTGTCGCAGGCCGCGCATGACGGGCATGTCGATCCGCGCTGGCTGGCCATCAAGCTGGTGGAGGAGGATGCGATCGGCTCGAGGATCACCGCCGGCGCGCATGCTGAACAGGTCAAGGTGGAACTGGAGCATATCCGCCGCCATACGGGGGATCCGGCGGACATTGTCGTGGCGGACGGGCGCTACGGGTTCATCCACGGCCTGGTGCGGGATGTCCTGCATCGCGACCTGGAGCTGCGGCGGACGGTAACCGACCTGATTGACCGGGTGATTCTCAACCGCCTGCTGGGCATACCGCTTTTCTTCATGGTGATGTACGCCGTGTTCTATGTCACGGTCAATTCGACCGCCTGTGCGGCACGGTGTTTGTCGACGGCCTGCGGCATGTGCTCGAGCGGGTGCAGGTTCCCGATGTGCTGGTCACGTTTGTCGCCGACGGTATCGGGCAGGGCGTCCAGACGGTTTCCACGTTCATTCCCCCGATTTTCCTGATCTTCCTGTGCCTGTCGTTCCTCGAGGACTCGGGGTATATGGCCCGTGCGGCGTTTGTGATGGACCGGTTGTTGCGGATGATCGGGCTGCCCGGCAAGGCCTTCCTGCCGATGCTGGTGGGGTTCGGCTGCAATGTGCCCGGAATCCTGGCCACCCGCACGCTGGAAAACGACCGCGACCGCCGGCTGGCGATGCTGATGAACCCCTTCATGTCCTGCGGGGCACGTCTGCCGGTCTACACCATGTTCGCCGTGATCTTCTTCCCGCAGCACGGCGGGCCGCTTATCTTCGGGCTCTACATGACCGGCATCGTGCTGGCGGTGCTGACGGGGCTGCTGCTGAAGCGGACGCTGATGCCGGGGGAACCGGGAACGTTTGTAATGGAACTGCCGCCGTATCACATGCCGACGCTCAACGGCATCCTGTTCCATACCTGGCACCGGCTCAAAGGGTTCATCGTGCGTGCGGGCAGGGTGATCCTGATCGTGGTGATCCTGACTAGCGCGGTGGGGGCACTGGATTCGTTAGTACATAAGGAAGAAAGTGGGGGCGAGGCGGCGGGGGGCGGCGCACAGACAGGGCTGCTGGCGCGTACCGGGCGGCTGATCACCCCGGTATTCGCGCCAATGGGTGTGCGGCAGGAGAACTGGCCGGCAACGGTCGGGCTGATCGCGGGCGTCTTCGCCAAGGAGGCCGTGGCCGGTACTCTTGATTCGCTGTACCGGCGCGAGGCGGACGAGGTGGAGGACGAGTTTTCCTTCCAGGCCGGGATCGTGGAGGCATTCCGCGCCGTGCCGCAGGGGTTTGCAGCTCTGTTCGGTTTTTCCGACGAGGAACCGGAGGACAGTGCGGCGCAAGGCGCGATTCGCGAGGCGTTCGGCAGTACGGCGGCGGTGGTCGCGTACCTGCTCTTTATCCTGGTCTATTGTCCCTGTGTCGCGGTGATCGGCGCGATCTACCAGGAATCGGACATGAAGTGGACGGTGTTCAGCGTGGCCTACCTGACCCTGCTGGCGTGGGTAGTGGCGACGTTGTACTACCAGATAGCGGTTTTCGCGCGGCAGCCGCTCGTGTCTGCGGCCTGGGTGGCCGGGTGTGTCGTCTTCCTGGCGGCAGGGGCGATGGGCTTGCGTCACTACGGAAGGCGGGGCGTGTAATGCTTGGCATACGACGGCATGGACGGCGATACGGCGGCGGCGGGGAATCGCATCCGCTGAGCGATTGCACGACCGGTCAACGTGCAACCGTGGTCGGCAATACCGGTGCGCGGTCGATGGAAATGGGTTTTTATCCGGGCGCGGCGGTAACGGTGATCAGCAATGATTGCTCGGCGGCCTGTATGGTGGTCATGGCGGGCGAGAGCCGATTCGTGATCCCCCGCGAGATTGCCGCCACGGTGGCTGTTTGCCGGTGCGGCGGTGGCGGCGAGTGGTGGCGCCGACGGGGTTTCCGACGACGGGAGGGCGGCAATGCTGAAGCAGATTCGTGACTATCTTGACGCGAACGGGGCTTGTGAGACCGCGGTCCTGGCTTTGCGTCTGGATGCCGATGAGTCGGCCATGCGCGGCATGCTCGAATTCCTTGAGCAGCGGGGCGAAGTCCGCCGTATTGAAATCGATTGCGGGGGCGGTTGCGCAGGCTGCACGAGCTGTGGAACGCCAGCCGACAGTCGCGCGAAAGGCGGCGTGGTCTTCTGGTCGCGCGGTCGGCGGGGCGTTACCGGCTAGCGGCGGCCCCGGGGGGGGCGGAGGGTGCGGGGGAGAAGTTTATGTCGTAGCGGAGGGGTGATACTCGGTGAACGAGAACGGCGACGAGAACGGTGAACGATTATGATTTCCCCACTCGTAATCCGTTCTCGTCGCCGTTCTCGTAATCCGAAATGGGGCGTCAAATTTTGTGTCCACGGGAAAGAAAACGGCAACATATCGTGGTCGAAAATGAAGTTACCGGCTAGAGATCGATGGTGATACCTTCGCGCGCCCAGAACACGTGCATGGCTGGAGCGGCGTTGCGGTAGGCCGGCCCGAATTGCTGCTCGAGCGTATCGAAGTACGCATCCGAATGCTCGGGGTCGTGGTGGAAGACGGCCAGCTGGCGGACGTGTGCCGCGTGCGCGACCTCCAGCAGCAGTGGAACGGATGTGTGCCCCCAGCCTTTCTTGAACGCGTATTCCGATCCGGAATACTGTCCGTCGCCGATCAGCAGGTCGGCATCCCGAATGAACGCGCTGTACTCCTCCGCCAGGCGCCGGGTCTCCCGGGTGGGCTCGGCGGGATCGAATGCCGCGTTGAGTTCCACGTCCGTGGCATAGACGATCTTGCGTCCGCCAGCGGTGATCTTGAACCGGATCGACCCGCCGGGGTGCAGGATCTGCTCCTGCATCTCGATATGGATATCGCCGATGGTCATGAAGCGGTCCTCGAATTCGCGGATGCTGACGTTGGCCGCCAGCTCTTTCATCTGCACGGGGAAGTAGTTCAAGTCCATCTGTCCGCTGAGGATCGATTCCAGGAAACGTTCCTTCTGGGCGCTGCCGTAGATCACCAGGTCGGTGCCCTTGATGTAGGCAGGCTGGAAGAAGGGCAGACCCTGGATGTGGTCCCAGTGGGTATGGCTGAGAAGGATGTGCTGTGCGCTGGGTCCCTCGCTGTGGATCTGCGAGGCGAGGCGGATGCCGAGAACCCGGATACCGGTGCCCGCGTCCAGGATGATCGAGCTGCGCCCGCAGCGCACGGAGACGCAGGGCGTGTTTCCTCCGTACTTCTCCGTGCTGCCGCCGGGTGTCGAGATCGAGCCGCGCGTGCCCCAGAATGTGACGGATACCGGTGTCGTCGTCTCGCTCATCTACAGCCCCCTGCTGCCCGTGTGAAAAGTAATGTGGCGTCCCCGATCCGGATGACATCGTTGTTCTGGAGGACGCAGCGGGTAATGCGCACCCCGTTGACATAGGTCCCGTTGGTGCTGTTGAGATCCTCGATGATCTCTTCGGAATGGAGATGGAAAAGACGGGCGTGCTGCCGGGAAACGCCGGACTGCATCAGCGGGATGCCGGCCTCGCTGCGACGTCCGATCTCGTAGGTTTTCTTGTCGATCCGGATGGAGAATGGCTTGGCATCGTCAATGCTGCGAACGTCAAGTTGCATCTCGGCATCCGGGTCGGTGAACTCCTCCATCGGCAGCCGCATGGTCGAAGACAGGGAGGACGCCGCCGGTGTCGGTGCCGCGGTTCCTGTATGAACGATTTTTGAATGTTCATTTATCATGACACTAGCATAGGGCGTGATCGCACGGCGGTCAACGCGGAATTCAGCTCCTGCCGGGGGAGGTGGGAAAAGGGCGCATCTGCGATTTGTTGCCCCCCCCAGCCGCCCACCGACCTTGTGTCGGTGGAGGTAAACGTTGAATGGGTGGTACTGCGCCACATCACCAAACTTTCTTCACCACCGGCACATCATACACCTCTCTTGCCTCCAGCCCCTACTTTTCCCCGATGCTCCAGATGCCATCCCAGGTGGCGGGTGGAGTCGCGGCGAGGGTGGCGCAGCGCTTGGCGTAGATCGCGGCGACGGGATCGTCGGCGATCGCCGCGAAGCGCGTCTGCGCCCCGGCGAAGTCGCCAGCGTAATAGGTTTCCAGCGCGGTCTGGAACGCCGCCAGCGTTTCGCGGCGCGCTTCGGCCGCTTCCGGCCGCATCGGCTCGAAGATAGTGATCGGTTCAGCCTTGCCGACGACCCGCACGCGCGAAAGCTCGCGCACGGGGAAGGCATTGCCGATGGCCCGCCGTGTGTTCTGCGAGATCATCAGGAACGTGCCGAACTGCTTGTTGATCCCCTCCAGACGCGCGGCCAGATTGCCAGCATCGCCGAGAAATGTGTAGTTGAAACGCTGGTTCGAGCCCATGTTGCCGATCACCACCAGCCCGGTATTGATGCCGATGCGCACGTAAAGATTGCTGCCGTAGCGCGCGTTCAGATCCGCCCGCATCGCTGCCAGCTTCGCTTGGCATTGTAGCGCCGCCCGTACGGCCTGCACGGCGTGGTCGGCCTGTTCCAGAGGAGCGTTCCAGAAGGCGATGATCGCATCGCCCTCGTACTTGTCGATCGTGCCGCCGGTCTGGTAGATGATATCGGTCATGGCCGTCAAATACTCGTTCAGGAGTCCCGTCAACTGGGCTGGTGAGAGCTTTTCGGAAATGGAGGTGAATCCCTGGATATCGGAGAAGAAAATCGACAGCACCTTCTCCTCGCCTCCGAGTTTCAGTTGGTCGGGATTTTCCATCAGCTTCTCGATCACGATCGGACTGAGATACTGCTTGAATGCGCCCTTGATAAAGCGCTTCTGGCGGCCTTCAACGGCGTAGTTTACGATCACGGACGCCACCATCGCCAGCAGGGCCGCGCTGATCAGCGGGGCGACCGGCAGCCAGATCCCCTGGCGGTAGGCGATAAATCCGGCGACAATCGAGAGTGTGTTCAAGCCCGCAAATGCCAACACGATGGAGGACGAACGGCGCGAGCATCGGACGGTTATGCCAGCCAGGATCGCGATGAAAAACAGGCCCAGCCACACCCGAGACACCGGACATTCAAGCATAAAATCGCCCGACAGGAAATTGTCGAGAAACGTGGCGTGGATCTCCATTCCGGGATAGGTCTTCCCCATCGGTGTCGGTTTCAGGTCCATCAGCCCGGGAGCGGTCATGCCAACCAATACATACTTTCCCTTGAGCTCCGCCGGATCAATCGTCGGGCGTTCCCCCGCCTGTAAGTTGGCTTCGGATTGCAGGACAGAATAGGCACTGAATGCCTTATGCGTCTGGGTGCGCCCACGGAAACGCAGGATGGCAGCGCCATGCCGGTCAAGCGGAATGGACCGGGATCCGATATGCAGCCGGCTGGGTCCAACTCGGATTGCAGCATCCGGAGTTGTCGCCAGCACGGCCGCCAGCCCTAGGTTGGGCACGAGGCGGTTGTCGAATACCCGGTAGGGCTGTAGGCGGCGGAAGATGGCATCCTTGTCCGGATCGGACATGATATTGGCCAGCATGGTGGCGTTGCTGGCTATCGGCGGGATTGGAAACGACGCCATCAGCCGACTGGCGGCAGCGATCCCCTCGGGCGTAAGACCGGTAATATCGGAAGCCATTGGCAATCGATAGGCAGCCGTTTCCGGCCACGGTTGTTCCGTTCCTACGGCAATCGATAGGCAGCCGTTTCCGGCCACGGTTGTTCCGTTCCTACGCCAACCGGCAGCGCGATCACAAACGGGACTCCCCGAGCAATCGCCTCGCCGAGGGCTTCATCATCGGCAACACCTTCCGTGCTGTGCTCGGTATAAAGGATATCGAAGATGACTGCCTTCGCCTCCGCCCGACGGCAGAAGTCAACGATGTAGGCATAAACTTGACGCGGCCAGGGCCAGCCGAGGCCGAACCCTTTTTCCACGTCCTTGGCGGCATCCAGGCTGGTCTGATCGATCATGATCGTACAGACGCTTTCCGTGGCGGCACCCTTGTCCGCCTGCTGGCGTGCCCGCCAGTCCCAGAGCGGACGCTCCAGCCAGTCGAGCCAGCCCACGCTGAACAACACCCCGGCCACCAGCGCCGCCACCACCCCGATCCCCACCCCCTGCATCCACGGTTTTATTAATTTCGTCGTGTTCATTTCACCTGAATTAGCCACAAAAGGCGCAAAAATCACAAAAAACACCCGAGCATCAGTTTTGAGGTTTATGCCTTCTGTGGCCAATCCTGCCGAGCATCAGCTTTTGTGTTTTTTGTGCCTTTTGTGGCCAATCGTACCGAGCATCAGCTTTTTGTGTTTTTTGTGCCTTTTGTGGCCAATCGTTCCGAGCATCAGCTTTTGTGTTTTTTGTGCCTTTTGTGGCCAATCGTTCCGAGCATCAGCTTTTTGTGTTTTTTGTGCCTTTTGTGGCCAATCCTGCCGAGCATCAGCTTTTGTGATTTTTTTGTGCCTTTTGTGGCCAATCGTTCCGAGCGTAAGTCAGATACCTGCGAGCGCGGCGTTGAAACGCGTCTGGCGGGCCGGATGCGGTTCGATCGGGGTTTGTTTGCCGATCGTACCGCGGACTGCCTTGACTCGGTCTTGCATATCAGGGTGAGTCTTTGCAAAGCCGCGCTTATCATTTGCAAGCCGCTTGATCATTTCGGTCTGCAAATTGATAGCCGCTTGATCATTTCGGTCTGCAAATTGATAAGCCCCTCGGGGTTGTAGCCGACGCGTCGCAGGATCACGACGGCGTCGCTATCCGCTTCCAGTTCAGAGGACTGGGCATAACCACTGTCGACCATCTTCTTGGTGACGTCAGAAATGCTGCCTTCGAACAGGCTGGTCAACTCCGCCAGTTGCTGTCCACCGATGTTCTTTCCCGCCTCGGCGACCATGATGGTCGCCGCGGAGGTCCAGCGGCTCTTGCTGATGGCGCGCAAACCGTGTTCCCTCTGGACATGTCCGACCTCGTGGGCGAGTACGGCGGCCAGCTCATCCTCGTTGCGGCAGCAGCGCAGCATCCCGCGCGAGACAAGAATGAACCCGCCCGGCGCGGCAAAGGCATTGATCTCGTCGGTATCCATGATCATGAAATGCCAGCCACCGAAAGTTTCCGGCTTCTCCGAATGCATGGCCAGCACTTTCCCCAGGGTATTGAGGTATTGCGTGGCTGCCGCCTGATCGAAGGCCTTGTAGGTCGACAGGATCGTGGCAGCCACCGAGCGTCCGATGTAATACTCGTGCTCAGGCGTCAGGTCCTCGAACGCCTTGCCCAGTGCGCCAGCACTGCGCTTGATGCCTTCGGCCTGCTGCTCGTTGATGGTTCCCGTGGCAACCCCGACTTTCGTCCCGACATTCGTGGCGACATCCAGTGCCTTGCATCCTGCCAGGATGGCGACCATCGCCAACGCGCATCCCAAGGTGATGGAGAATGACTTCATCGGGCACCTCCTTCAACCGCCAGCTTGCCGTCCTTGATGAACTGAAGGATCTGGGCATCGGAAACGGTAATCTTCTCCATGCGGTCAACGGTGGCGAAATCCGCTTCCTTATTCCGCTCCTTGAATTGCTTCTCAACATCTGAATTGAAACCCTTGCCCGCCAATCCCTGTTCGTCACTGGTCACAGACAACTGGGCATCGGGCCCGCCCGCCGCCAGCTTGGTGAGCGTCTTGGTGGTCAGCGACCCCTTGCTTATCCAGCCTTCGAGCGTACCGAACTGGACGCGGTTCCAATCCCCTTTCTCCTCCAGGATCGTCACCTTCTCCGTGTAACCAACCGTTGCCAGCACACGGCTGATCGGTGTGGGGGCAGACCGTAGCTTGGCGTCCCGCACCTCGACGCTCATCTGTTTCTGGCGGGCGGCCCACGCCGTCACCGCGACTATCGCCACCATGGCGATCAACGCTAATCGTCTCATGACCTGTTCCCTTCCTTTGTTCTCGGTTCAGTAATCGTCGGCCATTATATACGGGTTTTGGGCGGATGAAAGCGCAAAAAATCACGCCCCCAGCATTCCCGCCAGCACGGCGGCGGCGCGGGTGGCGGCACCGCCTTCGCCCATGCTCGCGTCAAACTGTTTCAGTGCTTCAAGCATGGCGAGGCGCGTATCTGTTGGCGTCAAGAGCGGCTTGATCGCGTCGGCCAGGTTTCCAGCCGTGGCGCGTCCCTGCACCAGTTCAGGGCAGATCTCGCGTCCGGCCACGATGTTGACCATGCCGATATGCTTGACGTGGATCATGGCCTTGAACATCCGGTACGAAATCGGATTGAGCTTGTAGACCACCACCATCGGGCAGCCTAGCAGGGCTGTCTCGACGGTGGCGGTGCCGGAGCAGACCATGGCGGCATCCGCCTGGCGGATGATATCGCGCGTCATGTCCTCGATCACCGTGACCGGTGCGCGCATCTTCGGGGCGCGGGAACAAATATCGTTGGCGAGTGCGGTCTGTTCCGGTCCGGGGGAGGCCACGATGAAGCTGCAACCGGGAATGCGCTGGTCGAGCAGGGCAGCCGCCTCGAGCATGACGGGCAGCAGGCGGCTGATCTCCCCTTGGCGGCTGCCGGGGAGCAGCGCGATGCGCTGCAGCCCCTGCCAGGGCAGGGCAGGCGGCTGTTTTTTTAGCGATTGCCTGATGCTGTCCACCAACGGGTGGCCGGCGAAGGTGACCGGAAGTCCGGTTCCCGCGAAGTGTTCAGCCTCGAACGGGAAGATCGTGATCAGGTGGTCCAGGTAGCGGGCCATCTGCGGGATGCGCGAGCGGTGCCATGCCCAGACCTGCGGGCAGATGTAGTAAAGAGTCTTGATGCCCCGCGCGTGCAGCTTCTCGGCCAGGCGGAGGTTGAAGCCGGGGTAGTCGACAAAAACCGCCAGGTCCGGTTTCTCCTCGGTCGTCCATGCCAGCATCTCGTTGAACACGCGCTTGAAGAATGGGTAGCGTTTGATGACTTCCGCAAAGCCGATCACGGCCATGTCCTTGACGTCGTGGCGGGTCTCGACACCGGCCGCCCGCATGGCAGGCCCCCCGATGCCGAACCAGCGCAGGCCGGGCGTGATGGCATTGGCCGCCTCGACCAGCTCGGCTGCGCGCATGTCGCCGGAAACCTCGCCGGCAATGATCATGATCTTGCTCATGAGGGATTTTCCCGGATGGTCTGGCAGATGGCGACTGCCAACTGCAGCGCCTCCATGCCGTGGCGTCCGGTCACGACCGGATCCGTGCGCCGCTTGACGCAGTCGGCAAACGAACGCAGCTCGGCTGCCAGGGGCTCGGATTTGTCGATCGGCACCGGGAGCGCCTCGATTCCCGTGGCGGTGCGGCGGCAAAGCTGGCCGGACTGTTCCATGTAGTCGAGCGAGAGATAGGTGTCGTCCTGGAAGACCCGGATCTTGCGCAGCTTGTCCTGGCTGATGCGGCTGGCGGTGACGTTGGCCACACAGCCATTCTCGAACTGGATGCGGGCGTTGGCGATGTCTTCCGTGGGGCTCAGGACGGCGACGCCGGTGGCTCGGATGTCCTTGACCGGCGAATTGGCGATGCGCAGGATGATGTCGAGATCGTGGATCATCAGGTCCAGCACCACGCTGACCTCCGTGCCGCGCGGCGGCGCGCCTTCTCGTGGGGGCGGGAAGGAGGCGAGGCGTGTCGCCTCGATAAACCGGGCATGGGTCAGGTTCTCGTTGAGGAAGCGCATCACCGGGTTGAAGCGTTCGACATGCCCGACCTGCAGCAGCAGGTCCTGCGCATCGGCCATGCGGACCATCTGCTCGGCCTGGTCGTAGGACGAGGCGATCGGCTTTTCGACCATCATGTGGACGTTGAAAGGCAACACCTGCTTGAAAACGGCGAAATGCAGATCCGTGGGAACCACGATACTGACGGCGTCGACCGCCTCGGCCAGCGCCTCGACTGTATCGAAGACGCGGGTGCCGTAGCGCGTGGCGATTTCCGTTGCCCGTTCCGGCGAGGCGTCGTAGACGCCGGTCAGCTCAACGTCGTCCATTTCGGAATAAATGCGGGCGTGCCACTGGCCGAGGCTGCCGACGCCGATCACGCCGGCGCGAATTATGCTGCTCTTTTTCATTGCGGATCCTCCATGACAGTAAATGCGACATCCAGTTTATCAAGCTGCCGGATCAGTTCGTCGCGCTCCAGCAGGATGGCCCGTCCGGCCTCTACCGCCACGGCGCGGATGCGGGCCTTGCGGATGGAATTGACGGTGTGCAGGCCGATGACGGGGATGTCGAAGCGCATATCGTGGCCGGGCTTGGCCACCTTGACGACCACGCCGCCCGAGCCCCCCAGCTTGCCCGCCCGCAGGATGGCGGCATCCGTCCCCTCGAACGCCTCCACCGCCAGGATCGTGCCTTCCTTGATCACGACGGTCTGTCCGATATCGAGACGGCTGACGGTCTTGGCGACTTCAAACCCGATGCGGATATCATTGGCCTCGCCCACGGTCGGGGATCGGCGCGAAAGCAGGCCTGCCGCCGGCATGTGCTTCTCCATGAACGACGAGGCCGGCAGCAGCGTGACGCCGATCCGGCGGATCTCCTCGCCGATGGCGGCGAAGATCGAATGGGCGTTGCGTTCGGGCAGCCGGCGCAGCAGGTTGAGCAGTGCCCCGTCCATGCGCACGCGGAACAGGTGGGTCGGCGTGATCTGGCCCGCCATGACGGCATGGGGGATGGCGGTGGTCTTGAGCGCGTCGAGCATGCGTCCGAGTTGGCCGAGATAGATCCAGTGGACCTCGTCGACCCATTTGGCAATGACCGGATCGGTCTCGTGGCGGAAGGCGATGGCGGCCATGCGGGTGACCCCCTGGGATCGGGCGGAATCGGCCAGCAGCCTGGGGTAGGCACCCTTGCCGGCAATGATCGTGATCGCGTTCGGGAGAGGGGAGGCTGTTGTCATGCAGGGCTTTCGATACAGGGCGCTAGCATTTGGCGTCGCGCAGGATCAGATTGTTGAACTCGGCCCTTGTGGCGGCATCGTCGTGGAAGCTGCCCAGCACGGATGAGGTGGTCATCACGCTGTTCTGCTTCTCCACGCCGCGCATCATCATGCACAGGTGCCGGCATTCCATCACCACGCCGACTCCCTCGGCCCCGACCGCATCGCTGATGGCCCGGGCGATCTCGTGAGTCAGGTTCTCCTGGATCTGCAGGCGGCGGGCGAACCCGTTGGCAATGCGCGCCAGCTTGCTGACCCCGAGTACCTTGCCATTGGCAATGTAGCCGATGTGGCACTGGCCGAAGAAGGGCAGCATGTGGTGCTCGCACATGCTGTAGATCTCGATGTTGCGCACGATGATCATATTGTTGGCGTGCGACTCGAACACCGCGCCGTTGATGATGGCCTTGAGGTCGGCGTGGTACCCGCTGGTCAGGAAGCGGTAGGCGGCCGCTACCCGTTCGGGGGTCTTCAGCAGGCCCTCGCGATCGGGATCCTCGCCGATCTCGACCAGCAATTCCCTGATCAGTTCCGCAACGCGCTGTGTGTTCATGAGAATTCCTCTTTCTTTTTCGGTTGAAGATAGCGGGCGACGAGAAAGGTGGACGATTTAATTCCCTACTCGTAATCCGCTCTCGTCGCCCGTTCTCGTCATCCCAAAGGTGGTGCGTGACCTCTGGGCACTAAAGCCCGTGGAAAAGAGCAAAGCAGCCCAGGAAAAGAGTCTTTCAGACTTCCTATGGACAACCCATGCACAACCCACGGTCATAACGCGCCCGGAGGTCGCGTTCCACCCAAATAGCTACCAATCTGTTTTTGCCCACCGCAGTCTGCGGCGGGCTTTTCCATAACGTGCCCCGGTAAACTACACGCCGTAACTTCCTAATTCAGCCTGGTTGTCCTCTATCGCCTGTTGTTCCGCCTTCTCAGCCGCAGCCGCGCCTTTGCGTTTGCGGCCCCATGGAAATATAATGCGGAAAAACCCGCCGATCGCCCTGCCGATGCGCGTGCTGATCGACGGACGCAGCAGCTTTTCCAGGCGGCGGTAGCCGGCGAGCAGTTCCTCGGGCGAGAAGTCCTTGCGGTGGACATTTTCCTCCAGTTCGAGCTGCAGCTTCTCGGCCTCGGAGCATTTGTCGACGATATGGGCCTCGATGTATTTCCAACCCAGTTCCCGCGCGGCCAGCGTACGCCGATGACCGGCGATCAGCTCGTTCTCGCGGGTAAGGGTGACCGGGTTGAGCTGCCCGTGGTTCTGGAGGCTTTCCATCAGTGGCTTGAGATCGCCGACATCGGTGCGGACACGGTCATGGATGATGATATCCTGGACAGGGACTTTCATAAGACTCCTCGTTCGTTGGGTAAACGGCAACTGGTACCGAAACTAGCACCTTGCGGGTAACGATGCAAGAACGATGCAAGCCTTGGCGTTCGGCGCCCCGCTACCCGAAGATCAGGCGTATATGGCGGTCGATATTGGCGGTGACGCGGCGGCCGACGATTTCCCGGTGTGTTTCCAGCAGGTCAAACCACAGGCCACCCTTTTTAGCGGCCAGCTTGTAGGCGACATGCATGAGTTGGCGCAGGTTGGGATTGTAGCGTGGGCAGGCACCGTTGTGCAGCAGCGCGTCCCGGAACGACGTGGCGCCCCACGCCTTGACGGTGGCGGAGGCGGGCAGGGCCTCGCGCTGGACATCCAGTACAGTCGCATAGGGAGCACAGAGCTCGTCGATATGATCAAGCGCCTCGGCGTACAGGGTTTTCGCCATGGCGAGTCCGTCGCCACCGGCCTCGATCAACCCTTCAACCTCCGCCAGCCAGGTCGTGCCGGCGGTCTTGACGTGTACCCCGGCATCATGCCGCTTGAGGATCGCCGCGACGGCGTCGTAGATCGCGAACTTGTCGCTGCCCGAATGGATGCTGAGCTTCAGGTTGGTCGGCAGGCCGAATGCGCGCACGGCGGCGGCCACGGCCAGCACGTCCGCCTCGAACTCGATGGCGAAGCGATTGAGGCCGCCCACGTAGTCCACGCCTTTGTTGAAGCGTCCGCTGAACTTCGGGGCGATGGTCTGCAGCGGGACCTGTTCGTCAGCCAGCGCGGCCAGGATCAGGAAAATCTCCTGGGGTGATTGCGGGGTATCCGTCTCATCCATCGAGACCTCGGTCACGAAGTCCCTGTTGCCGCGCTGCTCGACGATCCGCCGGTAGGTGGCACCGGCCTGGCGTACCGCCGGTAGATATTTGCAGGCGATCGAGGCCACGGCGTCGGGGGAAAGCGTGGCATCAACTCCCAGGCGGGAGAGGTCGAGCGCCCTGAGACTGTCACGGTGCCGCTCCGTGAAGGCGGCTACTTCGCCGTTGATGCAAGTGCCGCCGATGGCGTCGCCGACATCGATCGTGAAGAAGTCGGCGCTGTCGACATAGCGGTCGACCGTTCCAAGATTGATATGGTCGGCGTCCACGAAATAGGGACGGTTCCATCCGGCGGCCTTGACGGCCGCGTCTGCCTCGGCGCGCACGCTCCCCGGCTGGGTGTCCACAGTCAGGTGCTCGCGGTTGGATTTGTTCCAGACCGGGTGGACCTCGGTCCCGCGCGCCAGCGCCTGCTGGAATGCCGCCAGCTGGAAAAGCCCCTGCCGGGCAAAGCGATCACCGATCCCCATCGTGAACGTTGGAAGCTGCATACGGAAATCTCCTCGATAAATGTTATTAATGTTGCGCGACATCTTGTATTGAACGGGATTTGGGTATGCTGTGTCAAGCGCGTTGCGTTTTTTACAATCTGTAATTTTATCGCCGTTGACGGTGTATGACCGACCCGTTAGCATCCCGTCCATTAGCTGTGGTATCGTCGAACCGCATCGGGTGCCGTCACCTGACCTTTTCGGCGGGTTCCGTTTACAAGTGAGGGCAACATCACATAAAAGGAGGCGACATGGGCGCACAGGTATGGGAACTGCTGGATCGCAAGGGAACCGCGGTGTTCGGCGTCGAGGGGACGCAGTCGGTGTACGAGGCTGTCAAGGAGATGGCCGAGAACAATATCGGTTGTGTCGTGGTGCTGACCAAGACCGGTGCGCTTTCCGGCCTCTGCTCCGAGCGGGATGTCTTCCGCAAGGTTGTCCTCGAAGGCAAGAGCGCCAAGAAGGTCGAGGTGCGCGAGGTCATGACGCCCAAGCGCAAACTGGTCACGGTAAC
>JFJP01042514.1_pt1 | contig 23890 bp, 24 predicted proteins | sample 431651 | NCBI WGS metagenome assembly JFJP01 (sample SAMN02602958, study PRJNA72255) | Microbial mat metagenome, whole genome shotgun sequencing project. | biome: fresh water; feature: sink hole; material: water; isolation source: purple microbial (photo- and chemosynthetic) mats found in...
AAATTGTTTTATTTGCAGGTGTAGTAATAAATTCGGGATGGAAATGACTATTTTGCGGAAAATCTTTCATTATTCCATTTATGGTAAAATCGATATTTTCACTATAATACTGACCGCTTGGCAGGGTTAACACTTGCCCTACAGGATTTTGATTTCCAAAAACTTTTTTCGCAAAACTTTCAGTAATAATCATTGAACTTGGATTACTTAAAATATTCTTGGAATTTCCTATCAATAACTTACAATCGAAAACATCTAAAAATGTACTGTCACATTCAAAAGCTTGTTTTACTTCAAAATATTTCTCATTATATTTTATAAATCCACCACGAAAAGGAGCCAATCGAACAAAATTTTCTATTTCAGGAAAGTATTCTTTCATCTTTGGAATAAAAGAAGCATCGTAAACTCGAGCGAAATGTTTACCATTAAAGAAGTTTTCACTTGTGGTGGTTAATCTATATAATCTGTTCGATTTTTTTTGAAAACTATCGTAGGTCAATTCATTTTTAACAAACAAGATTATGATTAACAAACTACTTAATGCAAGGCTTAATCCAATGACTTTTATTAGATTTAAAACTGGCCGTTTAATAATATTTCTTAAGGTATATTTTAGAATCATTGAATTGAAAATTTAAACAGTAATTTATCCTATAAATTTCTAAAATGATTTATTAGAATTTAATGTAAACAATCAAATAGCTAACGATGGTTTTAGATATCATATTACTAGCTAGTCAAATATTTTGTATTTGTTTAAATCAATGCGTTATAAAGAATCTCAACAGGATGTAACGCTTTGCGTCCGGTTCCGTCTTTAATCTGGTGGCGGCAACTTGTTCCCGGTGCAGAAATAAGAGTTTCCGAATCAGCATTTCGGACAGCAGGAAACAAGACCATCTCACCTATTTTCATCGATACTTCGTAATGCTCCTTTTCATATCCAAACGAGCCTGCCATTCCGCAGCAACCAGAAGGGATTTCATCGACATTATAGTTTTTAGGAAATGATAAAATAAATTTTGTCGGATCAGTTGATGCTATAGCCTTTTGCTGACAATGTCCGTGTAGTTTTATTTTTTTCTCAACAGTAGTAAATTGGTCTTTCGCAATATTTCCCTTTTCCATCTCCTTTTTTAGAAATTCATCGATCATCAATACATTTTTTGCAAGATTTTTGGCTGTTTGCTTTAATTCACTGCCAACCAAATCGGGATATTCATCACGAAAAGTTAAAATCGCTGAGGGTTCAATTCCTATTAACGGAGTGTTCTCAGTAATTATATCTTTTAAATAATTTACATTTTTTATGGCTATTCTCTTTGCTCTGCGAAGTAATCCTTTTGATAAATAGGTGCGGCCACTATCAATATGTTTTGGAATAACAACTTCATAACCTAATCGCGTTAACAGTTGAACAGCCTTAATTCCAATATGTGAATCGTTAAAATTGGTAAACTCATCATTAAATAAATATACTTTACTCTTCTTTTCTTTATTTGAGCCCAATTCACTAATATACTTATTCATCCATTGGGTCATGGTTTGGTGTGAAAGCAAAGGCATGCTTCGTTGCGGAGCAAATCCAATAATTCGCATTATAAGTGTCGAAATGAATTTATTACTCATCAAAGTATTATAAAACCATGGCCAAACAGATGCAATTTTATTTATCTCGGTTATATAAGCTATAAGTCTTGTTCGCAGAGGAATGCCATGTGAATCGTAATAATGCTGGAGGAATTCAGCTTTCAGTTTCGCTACATCAACACTCGATGGGCATTCTGATTTACATGCTTTGCATGATAAACACAAATCCATTACTTCCTTTATTTCGGGATGATCAAATGGATTCTTTTTTGTTGAATGGGTTAAAAATTCACGTAAAATATTTGCTCTTGCACGTGTTACATCATTCTCGTTGCGTGTTGCCATATAACTGGGACACATGGTACCACCTGTTTTTTCTGTTTTACGGCAATCTCCGCTCCCATTGCATTTTTCTGATGCTCGAAGAATTCCACCAACTTCAGAAAAATCAAAAATAGTTTCAATTTCAGGTTCTTTTCTGTCGGGTTCATATCTTAGCGATGAGATCATGGATGGAACATCAGTAATTTTACCGGGATTAAAAATATGATTTGGATCCCAGACGGATTTTATATCCTGTAAGAGCTTATAGTTTTTCTCTCCAAGAATAATTGGAATAAATTCGCCGCGAACTCTACCATCGCCGTGTTCACCGCTAAGTGAACCTCTGTATTTTTTAACCAGATGAGCTATTTCCATTCCAATGGTTCTGAACATAGCCACATCTTTAGAATCTTTAAGGTTTAAAATCGGACGTAAGTGCAACTCACCCGAACCAATATGAGCATGATAAACACATTCAAGACTATGTTTCTCGAGTAACTTTTTAACATCATTCATATAGTCGGGCAACAACTCCACGTTTACCGAAGTATCTTCGATAACACTTACTGGTTTTGCATCGCCTTCCATATTCGAAAGAACGCCCAATCCGGCTTTACGTAACGCCCAAACTTTTTTGGTGTCGTTATCATAAATAATGGGGAAATGATATCCAAAATCAGAATTCTTAAGATCACTAATTAAAGCATTGCAGATATTATCAATCTCCTCAATTGTGTTTCTGGCAAATTCAATTAGTAATAAGGCTCCCGGATCACCTGAAATAAAATACCTATTCTTAAGTTGGTCTCTATTCCCTTTAGTCAAATTAAGAATAGTATCATCCATCATTTCAACAGCGCCAGGTTTGTGCTTTAAAGCCACAAGATTTGCTTTAAACGCTTCTTCTTTTGTATGTAGATGAACTGCAACAACGGCAACATGTTTAGGTGGAATATCAACCAGATTTATTTTTATTTCTGTTATTAAGCCTAATGTTCCCTCAGAACCGCAAATAAGTTTTGAGAAATTGAATTTCTCCTTACCTTCAGTAAAAGGTTCTGTTTCCAGTAATAAATCAATAGCATATCCTGTATTCCTTCTATAAATTGATGGATCAGGGTATTGTTCGTGGATTTCCTGCTGATTATCTTTATTTGATAATATTTGATTTATTTGCTGATAGATTATATTTTCCAGCTCAACCCCATTGCACTTATTCAGAAATTCATCCTTTGTTATGGGTGCAAATTCAACTTCTTTGCCATCGCTAAGCAAAACTTTGGTCGATATAGTATGATCGCGTGTTGTTCCATAAATTATTGAATGCGAACCACAAGCGTTGTTTCCAACCATTCCACCAATCATACAGCGGTTCGATGTTGATGTTTCTGGTCCAAAGAATAAACCATGTGGTTTTAAGAACATATTTAATTCATCAAGAATTACACCTGGCTGCACACGAACCCACCGTTCTTCCTTATTTAACTCAATAATTTCGGTAAAATATTTTGAAATATCAACAATAATTCCATTTCCAACCACCTGCCCGGCAAGCGAAGTTCCAGCAGTTCTTGGAATAAGTGATATTTTATTTTGATTAGCAAATCCAATTAGTTTAACTAAATCTGATATATCTTTTGGTCTTGCCACTGCCAAAGGAATCTCACGATAGGCAGACGCATCAGTTGCATATAAAACCCTTGTTTTATAATCAGTATATAAATCACCCTTGAGAATTTCTTTTAATTTATTGAGATGGTTTAGCATATAGCTTTAGTTAAGATGTAAAAATAATATATAATTGGATTTTACCGATTAAAATCAAAAAAATATGGTTATTTAATAAAGTGTATTTGGGATAAAAAAGAATTAATGTATTTTTGATATCGATTAAAAAAAACTACTATGAGTGTATTAGTAAATAAGAATTCTAAGTTAATAGTTCAGGGTTTTACAGGTAGCGAAGGAACATTCCATGCCCAGCAAATGATCGAATACGGAACCAATGTGGTTGGAGGAATTACTCCCGGTAAAGGAGGACAAACACACCTAGGCAAACCAGTTTTTAATACTGTTCAGGATGCCGTAAAAAAAACAGGAGCTGATGTTTCTGTAATTTTTGTTCCGCCCTCATTTGCTGCGGATGCTATAATGGAAGCTGCAGAAGCAGGAATAAAGGTAATAGTTACTATAACCGAAGGTATTCCTACCTCAGATATGGTTAAGGTCAAAGAATACTTAAAAGATAAAGACTGCAGAATGATTGGCCCAAACTGTCCAGGAATAATTACCCCAGGTGAAGCAAAAGTTGGTATTATGCCTGGTTTTATTCATAAGAAGGGTTCCATCGGGATTATATCTCGTTCTGGTACCTTAACTTATGAAGCAGTAGATCAGGTAACCAAAATAGGCTTAGGCCAAACAACCTGCATTGGTATTGGCGGTGATCCAATTATTGGAACTACAACGCTCGACGCAATTAAATTATTAATGGCAGATAATGAAACCAAAGGAATTATTCTGATTGGTGAAATTGGTGGCAGCATGGAAGCTGAAGCAGCATATTGGATAAAAGATAATGGAACAAAGCCTGTAGTAGGATTTATTGCTGGAAAAACTGCACCCAAAGGTCGAAGAATGGGTCATGCTGGTGCTATTATTGGTGGAAAAGACGATACTGCTGCAGCTAAGATGAAAATAATGAGTGATTGCGGAATTTATGTCGTTGATTCACCTGCTGAAATAGGCAAAAAGATGTTTGAGGTATTAAACAATAAATAGTGTTTTTATCTGAGAAATTTTAACAGAAACTTATTCATAAACTTCCAGTAAAATTCTTTTATTGGAAGTTTTTTTCTGATGATTGTTGACAATTTTTTTTACTATTAGTTAATATATATTTGCAATATTGGTTTTACATTATTAATATTGGCCAGATTTTTAATAGATTATGAATAAGAATTGGCAAAATAAAATTATTTTAATAGCAGAAGATGAACAAATTAATTTTTTGTTCTTAAAAGCGGTATTAAAACCTTCAAAAGCCCAATTGTTCTGGACAAAAACGGGTAGAGAAACAATTAATTTTTGTAACTCACATAAGGTTGATATTGTACTTATGGATATTAAAATGCCAGATTTAAATGGTCTCGAAGCGACAATTGAAATCAAGAAAACAAATCCAAATATTCCGATAATTGCACAAACCGCATATGTCATGGAAGAAGATGAGGAAGCCAGCATTAAAGCAGGATGCGATGATTACATATCGAAACCAATTAGGCCCGATAATCTGCTGACCATTATGTCAAAGTTTCTTGACAATTAAAACCCATAGGTAAATCCAACCTTGAATTGAGGATATTCATAAGGATTATTTTTCGACCTATCTATATTCCATAATAACATTGCAAATATGCTCGATTTGTTAAATCGATTGATATAACCTGGGCCAACTATAATATTTTTTAGCCAAAATCTTTCTTCTGAACTGTTTTCAGAAATATCCGGGTTAAAATAGGATTCACTTAAATTCAATAATTCATATTCGACGTGCACATAAATTCCATTATGAGTTTTTACTTTCTTTATTAAGTTTCTGAGATGAAAAATATTGATACTTACCAGAAAAACCAAGATTTATCCTTTCTGTAATTTGAACACCAGTGAGTAAATTCATATCAAGGTATGCTGAAGCACCAACTGAAAGACCAAGATAAAGGAATGGAGGATTAAATCCTTTTTTATCACCCTGTGCAACAATTGTGCTATCCTGCTTTTGAGCTATTATATTAGTAATTAATGTAATTGACAAGAATAGTAAAAGAGCAATAGTTCTGGTAAAACAGTTCATAACTTTAAAATAATTAGAAAATTATGGATAAATCTAATAATTTTATGGTTCGATAATTCAATTTTGAATTTATTTTAGAAACAAAAACTAAAAAAAATGAATATTATTATAACCGGAGCCAGCAAAGGTATTGGATTTGAACTAGCACGTATTTTTGCCAAAAATGAAAATAATACTATAATAGCTATCGCAAGAAGCGAAAGTCTTTTAAAAGAGCTTAAAAATGCTTGTATACGGCAAGATTTAAGAAACAAACTTAAAACAATCGCGTTTGATCTTGAAAAAATAAATGAAATAAAAACAGTTTTAGTTCCTGAAATTATTAAGCACATGCAAACTGTTGATATTTTGATAAATAATGCTGGAATTTTGATTAATCAACCTTTTGAGCATTTTAAAACAAATGAGATTAAGCAGATTTTTGATATCAATTTTTTTAGTCATGCCCTATTTATCAATGAGTTGTTACCTTATCTAAAGGTTGGTAATCCAAAGCATGTAGTTAATATTTCAAGTATGGGAGGATTTCAGGGAAGCTTAAAATTTCCAGGGTTAGCCTATTATAGTGCAAGTAAAGCTGCATTGGCAAATCTTTCAGAGTGTCTAGCAGAAGAATATAAGAATGATGGAATCATATTTAATTGTTTGGCTTTAGGGTCAGTAAATACAGAAATGCTACAAAAAGCTTTTCCAAATTATACATCAAAAACTAATCCTGCTGAAATGGCAGAATTTATTCACGATTTTGCCATAAATGGGCACCAATTTTTTAATGGTAAAATTATACCTGTTAGTTCGATAACCCCATAAAAAAAACAGGCTATTTAGCCTGCTTATAATTTATTCAGTGTAATTTATTTGTAAATCTTAGGTTGTATTTCACCTTTTAAAACCATATATCCATTCATAGCTAATGCTTCCATTTCATCCTCGCCCGGATAGACAAAAACTGGGGCAATAAACGAAACCATTTGCTTAATGTATTCAACTAAAATTTGATCATACGCCATACCCCCAGTAAGAATAATTGCATCAACCTCACCTTTAAGAACTGCACTTAACGATCCTATTTCTCGACCTAATTGATATCCAATAGCATTATGAATTTTTATCGCTTCTTTATCGCCGGCTTTAACACGCTGTTCTACTTCATAAGCATCATTTGTACCTAAATAGGCTACGAAACCACCTTCGCCTTTAATCATTTTCTTAACCTGATCATGCGTATATTCACCACTAAAACATAATGCAGCAACCTGTCCACAAGGCAATGTTCCTGTTCTTTCTGGAGAAAAAGGTCCATCACCATCGAGCGCATTATTAACATCAATAATTCTTCCCTTACGATGTGCCCCAACTGAAATACCACCACCTAAGTGAGCAATTATAAGGTTTAGTTCTTCATAAGGTTTATCAACCGCTTTCGCATGTTTTCGTGCAGTTGCTTTCTGATTTAATGCATGAAAAATTGAATGACGGACAAATTTAGGATGCCCTGTTATACGTGCAACATCTTCTAATTCGTCAACTACAACAGGATCAGCAATAAAAGCTCTGGCGCCTTTGATTGTTTTAATCATATCATGGGCGATTAAACCTCCTAAATTACTTGCATGTTCACCTAGTTTACTTTCATGCAAATCTGCCATTAGTTGATCATTAACTTCATAAACGCCTGATTCGATTGGTTTAACCAAACCGCCTCGTCCAACAATTGCTGCAATTGCACTTATGCAAATATCAGCATCTTGTAATTCTTTAAGAATTATTTCTTTTCTAAAATGAAACTGATCAACTATTTTCTTAAAGGGTTTTAAATCTTCAGATGAATGTTTAATGTTTTTTAAAAATATCGATTTTGATCCTTGATACACAGCAATCTTTGTTGATGTTGATCCGGGATTAATCGCTAAAATTCGTGTTTCTTCCATAAATTTATATTGATTGTTTAGATTATATTATATTTTACATTGCAGCAGCAAGAGCAATTGACATCATCTTGCTTTTATCAGTATCAGCTCTAGATGTTAATACAATAGGAACCTTTGCTCCCATAATTACTGCTGCCGAAGTACATCCACCTAAAAACATAAGTGTTTTATAAAGAACATTCCCACTATTAAGTTCTGGTGTAACGAGAATATCTGCATCTCCAGCAACATCGCTATGAATACCTTTGTGATCAGCAGCTTCTTTTGATACTGCATTGTCAATGGCAAAAGGACCATCAATAATACAACCTTTAATTTGTCCTCTGTTATTCATAACGGTAAGCATTGCAGCATGACTAGTTGATTCGATCTTTGGATTAACTATTTCCAAAGGCCCAATAATGGCAACTTTTGGATTTTTATTTCCTAATCTGTGAAAAACTTCAACTGCATTATTTACAATATCGACTTTCTCAGTAAATTCTGGTGCGATGTTCATAGCAGCATCGGTAACTCCAATAAGTTTATGATAATATGGTGACTCAATAAGTGCAAAATGACTTAAAGTTGCACCTTTGCGAAGTCCGTTCTCTTTATCAAGAACTGCTTTTAATAATGGAGCAGTACTAACTAATCCTTTCATAAGGATTTCTGCTTTGCCATCCTTTATAAGTGATACAGCTAATATTGATGCTTTAGCAGGATCATCCTCTTCATATATTTCAATATTGGTAAGATCAAATTTTATTTCCTTGCTTATTTTCTCAATTTCATTTTTGTTACCAACCAAAATTGGAACAATAATACCTGTTTCATATGCTTTTTTTACAGCCTCGAGTACAGGACGATCTGCAGCAGCAGCAACAGCTAAACGCCTTTTTTCTTTTGCTTTTGCCAGTTCGACGATATCATTTAATGATTTTAAAACCATGAATTAAGTATTTAAAATTTAATTAAATATCATTTTTTTGCGAATATATAATAAAAAAGCGATTTAAAAAATCGCTTTTCATGTTAAATACTACTTACAATTCGCTGAGTATCCCTTGCGATAACCAGCTCTTCATTAGTTGTAACCACAACGACTTTGGTTTTTGAGTTGGGTTTGGTTAATTCAAGGTCAACACCTCGTTTTCCCTTGTTTTTTTCGACATCGAAACTAACTCCAAGATATTCAAGATCTGAACACACAAGTCGTCTCATTTCACAGCCATTTTCACCTATACCACCTGTAAATAAAATAAGGTCTACTCCGCCCATAGCTGCTGAATAGGCAAGCATTTTCGATATCACGCATATCGGATGAAATACCTGAAACACCAACCAATCCGCTTCTTTTATTTATTGTATCGTTTGTATCTTTTATTGTAAGATCTTCTTTTTCAGCGATAAAAAGTAATGCACCAAGATCCAAATCACCAGCACGTGTTCCCATCATTAATCCTTCAACTGGAGTAAATCCCATTGATGTATCAACGGATTTTCCATTTTTTATTGCAGCAACTGAAGCTCCATTACCAAGGTGACAAGAAATAACTTTCTTTTCATTCCAGTCCCACCCTACCAATCTGCAAGCTTTTTCTGCAACATACTTATGACTTGTACCATGAAATCCATATCGGCGAACCTTGTATTTCTGATAATATTCATATGGTAATCCATATAAAAACACCTTAGGTTCCATGGTTTGATGGAATGATGTATCAAAAACAGCAACCTGAGGAACAGAGGGAATTAGTTTTTCCATTGCCAGTATCCCTTTCAGATTTGCTGGATTATGCAGTGGAGCAAGTTCAACGCATTCTTCAATTTTATCTATTACATCTTTAGTAATAAAAGCACTTTCAGCAAAGTACTGTCCACCATGAGCAACACGATGCCCAACAGCTGCAATTTCTTCAATATTCTTAATAACCCCGTGATCGGGAGATAATAAAGCTGCCAGAATTATATCAATTCCTTTGGTATGATCTGGAATATCAGTAACAAAACTGTATTTTTTTTCATCAATTGTTTTATGAGTAAGTTCACCATTTTTTATACCAATTCTTTCGATTATTCCTTTGGCCAGTATTTGTGCATCGTCGGAATTATTCATACTTAATAATTGGTATTTTATGGATGAACTCCCGCAATTTAAAACAAGTATTTTCATTGTATTGTATGTCTTATAATAGTTCTATTTTTTAACTCCGGCAGCCTGATTTGCAGTAATAGCAACAAGGTTTACTATATCACTAACTGAACAACCTCTTGAAAGATCGTTAATTGGGGCTCCAAGACCTTGTAATATAGGTCCAATTGCTTCAGCATCACCTAAGCGTTCAACCAGTTTATAACCAATATTTCCTGCCTGAAGGTCTGGAAATACTAAAACATTAGCAAAACCGGCAACGGTTGAACCAGGAGATTTTTTTTGTCCAACGCTTGCAATAAGAGCAGCATCTGCCTGCAATTCACCATCAATTTCTAGATCTGGTCTAGCAGCTTTAGCTATTTTTGTTGCTTCAACAACCTTTGAAGCCAATTCATGATCAGCAGAACCTTTGGTTGAGAATGACAACATTGCAATTTTCGGTTTTTCTATACCAGCAATTGACTTTGCAGTTTCAGCGCTACAAATTGCTATTTCTGCTAACTGCTGTGCAGTTGGATTTGGAGTGATTGCTACATCGGCGCAAATAAACACACCCTGATGTCCTAACTCAGTTTTTTTAGTAACAAGTACCATTGCACCTGAAACAACTGATATACCAGGAGCTGTTTTCACAATCTGCAAGGCAGGTCTAACGGTATCGGCAGTTGTATGTTCAGCTCCACTAACTTCTCCATCAGCATCACCCATAAATATCATCATTGGGCCATAATAAATATCTTGATTTAAGAGATCTTCTGCTTGCTGTGGAGTTAGTCCTTTTGATTTTCTTAGTTCAACCAATTTTTCAATATATAACTTTTTCTTTGGTGAATTTACAGGATCAATTTTCTCAGCTTTAGAAAGATCTAAACCGAACTTTTTTTCCAGTTCTGCAATCTCTTTTAAATTACCTAGAAGGATTAAATCAGCAATTCCTTCCTTTAAAATAATATCAGCAGCTTTAATTGTTCTTTCAGAGGTGCCTTCAGGTAAAACAATACGTTTCTTGTTTTTCTTGGCTTTTTCTTTTATTTGATCAAGTAAATTCATTGTGTGTTAGTTATTTGGTTATATTTTTTAAAATAATTTGTTTCTCATGCAAAATTGCAGATTTTGCTTTAGAATTCAACATGAATTATATCATTTTAAAATGTGTTACACAACAAGTTTTTAAAAAATAATTAAAGGGATAAGTTAAGATTATTTTTGGAATAATTATTAATCATTCCAGATTTTCCATGAATATTCGGCCTGAAAACCAAGCATTTCGATTCCATTTTTTGTTTTTGCACCCGATTTCCTACCTAGTTTTAAGAAATTAGTTTCTTCTGGATTATAAATTAAATCGAAAAGCAAATGGTTGGAAGTTAAGAGATGATAAGGAATTTCAGGTTGACTTCCAATAACCGGGAACATACCCAAAGGAGTAGTATTAATAATGATATGATGAGATTTAATAACTTTTTCAGTTAAATCTGAATATGAAATTGCATTCTTTATATTTGGATTACGTGAAACAAATTTGTGCTTAATCCCTATTAAATTGAGAGCATATGAAACAGCAAGAGAACTTCCTCCAGTACCAAGAATTAATGCCTTTTTATTAAAATTATTGATCAGAGGTTTAATGCTATCTGTAAATCCCAAAAAATCGGTATTATAACCAATTAAAACAATATTATTATTTGTCTTAACTAGTTTGATTGTGTTTACTGCCCCAATTTTTTCGGCATGTTTATCAAGCATGTTTAAATATGGTATTATTGATTGCTTATAAGGAATAGTAACATTTACTCCGGATAAATCTTTGTTTTTTAGAACAAGCTCAGGAAAGTTATTTATTGAATCAAGTTGGAAAAGCTCATATACAGAATCTTCTATATTTTCTCTAATAAATTTCTGCTTAAAATAATCAGGAGAAAAAGAATGTTGTAAACTTTTGCCTATGAGCCCAAAAACTTTCACAAAAATAGTTTTAGTTTTTACTACTAGCGAGTTTTTCAATTAGAATAATAGAAAAAATACCAAGAACCATAAAAAGAACTGCTATTAAAACTTCGGAGTTTAAATTATCAGGAATACACAGCTTATAGCCTTGAACAATTTTCTCTCCCTTTTTCAGTATAAATTCACCAACTTCATTTGTTCTGTAAATGGCGTTCTTCCATGGCCAAATTACACTCAGGGAACCAAGAATAAAACCTGTTAGTATTGCAATTGTTTGATCTTTATATTTTTTTAATATCCATGATAAAAAATGGGAAAAAGCTATTATTCCAACAACAGCACCAATACCAACAGGGATTATTACGTTAAGATTAAAATCGTTAATTGCATGAATCATAATTAATTCATAGTTTCCCATTAGTACAAGAACGAAAGATCCCGATAATCCTGGTAGAATCATACTACAAATTGCTACAACTCCACAAATTAAAAGGTATAAGAATGAGTCATCCTCAATAGCAGGATTAAGTAACGAAAGTACTACTGCAATTGCGGTTCCTATAATAAATGTTATAATAACACTTAACCTCCATTTTTCGATGGTTATTCCAACAAAATATACAGATGCCAATATTAGTCCAAAGAAGTAGGCCCAAATATATATAGGATAATTTGCAAATAAGTATTCAAATAACCTTGCCAGTGAAAAGATACTAATTAACATTCCAGTGAAGACTGCAACCAAAAAATAGAAATCGATATGTGCAATCAACTCTTTAATTTTCCATTTAAATAAAAGCTTAATTGCAGATGCATCAATCGATTTTAGTGCATTAATTATTCGCTCGAATATCCCGGTAATTAATGCAATTGTTCCACCCGAAACCCCAGGTATAACGTTTGCTGCTCCCATCCCTATTCCTTTTAGGACTACAAGGATCATTTCTGAAATTTTTTTCTTCATTTAATTTTAAAAAAGAAACGAAAACCGTAAAAGTTTTCGTTTTGTTAGTTATTTTTAGAAATATTAATTTAAATCCTTTAACAAATAGCTTTCAATAAGTTTTGGGAACTCTTCATTCTGGACAAATGCATCAGGATAAATTGTAAAAATTTCAGAATGATCTGAAGGATCAATTCTTAATCCATTTTCGAATGCATCCAGTGCTTGTACTTTATCATCTAATCTAAGAAAACATCCTGCTAAACGGAAATATACTAATGCATTTTTCTTGTGTTCCTTTAAAAATTCAATCAAAATATCTTTTGCTTCGGTATATTTTTGAATTTTTATGTATGATTCATTTAATGCAAGCACAAAATCGATTTCTGAAGGTTCGATCTCGAATGCTTTCTTATAAGACAAACAGGCTGATTTATCATCTTTTAATTCCGATAAAACACTTCCTAACAAATAATGGTATTCGGCATTTAGATCATCAATCTTAATTGCTTTATTAACAAGTTCTAATGCTTCGATGTAATTATTTTGCTGAAATCGAATGTTTGCTTTTCCAAAATATGCATCCGAAAAGAACTCATCTTCCTTAATTGCATCTTCGTAATAGGTATAAGCCTGATCATAATTTTTTAAGCTCTCATAGCAATCACCCATATATGTTAATACTTCAACACTGTTGCCATCATAATTAAGGTATTCTTTATAGTTTTCGATTGCCTTTAAATAATCCTCGTTATTTGAGTAGGCATTAGCCAGATTAAAATATGCTAACGAAAATTCAGGATTTATAGCAAGAGCAAATTCATAGGCTTCGACCGCTTTATCGAACATTTCTGCTTTAGTATATAGTATGCCAAGATTATACCATGCATTTTCTGAAAAAGGCTCTCTATCAAGATATCGAAGATAATAGTCAATACTTTTCTTTATCTGACCTAATTTTTCATAACTATAACCAATATCGAACAAGATTAATAAATTGGTAGGTTCAAGCTTATAAGCCTCCAGAAGATACTTAAGTGAAATTTGGTATTTACCAACCTGCTCAAAAGCATTTGCAACAGTCTGAATAACATCAACTTTTTCTTCAAACGAAAAGCTTACTGCAAGATCAAATGCTCTTTCAGCCTCACTATATCTATTCAGAGCATTTAGGGCAGCACCTTTAACAAGGTAAACATCAATATTTGATGATTCAATAAGCTCAAGCTTTTCAATAATTTTTAATGCCTGAGAAGCCTGACCTTTATCTATAAAAACTTGTGCTTTTTTTAGTTGAATTATAATCGATGATGGATGTTGTTCTGATGCCAGCGTAATTGCTTTAAGTGCATTATTTGCTTTATCAGTATCAATATAGTAATCAATAATATTTTCGAACTCAAAAACGTCAAAAAAGTACTTCTTTTTATTTTTGAGCATATCTTCCCAACGATTCAACAACTCATCATATTCTTCGTTTTGAAAAATATCTTCAAATTCCTCTTTCATATACTGCAAAATATTATGGCTGCAAAACTAATGTTTTTCTTTGTAATGTATCCTTTTTTAAATAAATATATATTGTATTTATTCTATTTGCCTTTCCAGTCAATTAATAGGATGAAATTATAGCATTTTCAGTTTGTATAATAAATTTTATTTCAGAAGTTATTAAGAATTATGTGTATTTTATTCACATTCGAAAATGCGAAAGCAAATTAATTCTTATAATACTACCTACAATTGAAATATTTTTCCAACAACGAACCTGTAAAATTAAGTATTCGATCAGCTTGCTGGTTATTCATATCACGAGAGGTTTGAGATAATTTCAGTTTACCCATATCAATGAATTAAAAGATTTGCATTTTTATTAAACGGATGGTTAAGAATCATCTAAAGTGACAACGGAATTATTTCTTCAAAAAGATAAAAAGGTTGTTGGTTATTTCTTGATTCGTCCTTTTAGGTTATCGAGGCAAAAATACAAGGGAGTGCCAACATCTGATGAGGTAATTTGAAATTCTAACCTTTTAACATTTCCAAGACTTGATAAATTAACATAATTCCATGCTTTTGCTATATAGTCGTTAGAGTTATTCGAACTTCGGAAATCAGCTAAATAAAATTCAACCGGGCCAGTAACGCCTCCCCATGTTGGGTATCCATAAATTGAAACCTTAAGCCAATCAGGATCATCGCCACTGTAACCACCAAATTTCTTAGCATATCCATAGCCATATTTAATTGCTAATGCAGTATATGTAGTATTTGCCAGCATAACATAAACCGGCTCCTCTCCTTTTATTGTATCACTAAAGGTTATGGTTATTCTTTCAAACTGATGAGCTACTGCATAATTCTTTGATTCGTTTGCACCACCACTTGGATAAGAAGAATATATAGCTGAATCACAATATAATATATCATTAATTATATTCGAATAGGCAAATCCGCTATATGTGCCCCAATCTGAATAGTAGGTATTAAAAAAAACTTTATTTCCATAAGTAAATTGTCCCGATCCATCAGAGCCATTCCAATAATAGTTTTTTGTTAGCTTAAAATCTTCGAAATCAGCTATATCGGTTTCAAAGTTATCTTCATCATCACATGATAATAACCCTAATATTAAAGAGAGGAAAAGAAAACGAATTTGAGCTGATTTCATGATGATTTTTTTTATTTTTTGATTAACTAAACAAAAATAAGCTTTTTACAATTTTCAAATTAATTTTATCGACAATAAATCTTGGTAAATATTTTTATTCCAACTAATCATCTGTAAAATTAATCGAATAACATTTGTATTTTTGTTACTAGTCAAATTCTGAAAAGATGAATAAAGAGCAAATCAGGGAAAAAATTCAGCAGTTGCGCGAACAGCTTCATCATCACAATTATATGTATTATGTTCTTGCACAGCCTGAAATTACTGATTTTGAATATGATATTTTATTACAAGATTTGCTTAATCTTGAACATAATAATCCTGAATTCTTTGATCCTAACTCTCCTTCTCAGCGTGTAGGCAGCGATATTAATAAAGAATTTAAACAAGTCACCCATAAATATCCAATGTTGTCGCTTGGAAATACCTATTCAATTGAAGAAGTAACGGAATTTGAAAACCGGATAAAAAAAGCATTACCAGACGAATCGATTGAATATATATGCGAATTAAAATATGACGGAGTAGCCATTGGTTTAACCTATAAAAATGGAGTTCTTGTTCAGGCTGTTACACGTGGCGATGGAGCGCAAGGTGATGATGTTACGAATAATGTAAAAACAATTAAATCAATACCTTTAAGATTACGGGGAAATAATTTCCCTGATGAATTTGAAATCAGGGGTGAGATCTTTTTGCCTCACAGCAGTTTCGAAAAGATGAATGACGAAAAAGAAGCTGCCGGTGAGCAATTATTTGCCAATCCTAGAAATGCAGCTGCTGGAACACTTAAGCTTCAGAAATCTTCTGTTGTGGCAAAACGACCATTAGATTGTTATTTGTATTTCGTACTTGGTAGTAAGCTTCCATACAATTCGCATTTTGAAAACCTTATGGCTGCTAAATCTTGGGGATTTAAAATTCCTGAGCATATTGCAAAATGCAGAAATATAGAGGAGATATTTAATTTTATAAATGAATGGGATATAAAAAGATATGATTTGCCATTCGATATTGATGGTGTTGTTATAAAGGTTAATTCGTATCAACAACAAGAAGAACTTGGTTTTACCGCAAAAACGCCACGTTGGGCTATTGCTTATAAATTTAAAGCCGAGCAAGCACGAACAAAACTACTTAGTGTTGATTTTCAGGTTGGACGAACAGGGGCAATAACTCCGGTGGCAAATCTTGATCCTGTTTTACTTGCCGGAACAACGGTTAAGAGAGCATCATTACATAATTCGGATCAGATTAAACTACTCAATCTACATGAAAATGATTTTGTTTTTGTTGAAAAAGGTGGAGAAATAATTCCAAAGATTGTAGGTGTTGATCAGAATGCAAGAGCGTTAAACACAAAACCAATTGAGTTTATTACTCATTGCCCCGAATGTGGTTCAGAATTAATTCGGGTTGATGGAGAAGCTAAACATTATTGCCCAAATAGTAACAATTGTCCTCCTCAAATAAAAGGACGAATGGAGCATTTTGTTGCCCGTAAGGCAATGAATATTGGCGGAGCCGAAGCAACTATTGAAGCTCTTTTTGACAAAGGATTAATAAAAGATATATCTGATTTATATTATCTAACCAAAGAACAAATTCTTTTGTTAGATCGTTTTGCCGAAAAATCTGCATCTAACTTAATTGCCAGTATTGAAGAATCAAAAAAAATTCCTTTTCAGCGTGTAATGTTTGCACTAGGAATTAGGTTTGTAGGCGAAACCGTTGCTAAAACTCTGGCTAATCATTTTAAATCGATTGAAAACCTTAAAAAAGCAAGTATAGAGCAACTAACTCAAGTTCATGAGATTGGCGAACGAATTGCATCAAGTTTGATCGAATATTTTTCTGATGAAAAGAATATTCAGATTATTGAAAAACTAAAAAATGCAGGTGTTCAATTGCAGATTTCTCAATCAGAAGAAAGTAGTGTTATAAAAAAACTGGATGGAAAAACATTTGTCATTTCAGGTACATTTGAAAAACATTCGCGTGATGAACTATTGGACCTTCAAAACTTGAAAAAGTAAAAGAATTGAATATCCAAGTTATAACTGAAGAGGATTTTTTGAATATGATTAAAGATTAATTTTTAACTTTAACGAAATTTTACCTAATACCCTTTATTGTGAACAAAATTGAAAAAATTAAAATTACCCTTGGAAAAAATCATTTAAAATCAAGGCTTAAAACGTTTAAAAGAAAATCGCAATTTTTTAATTTCGAAAACGCAAAAACGGCAGGAATCCTTTTTTGTTGCCCCGATGAAAAATCATTTGAGGCAATAAAAGAATTTACATCATTCCTTAAATTAAAAAACATTGAAGTAAACGCATTGTGTTATTATCCTGGTAAAAAAATTCCCGATAAATTCCTATTTCATAATCACATAGATTTCTTTTCAAACGAAGATTTAAATTGGTATTACAAACCAAAAAATTCATCAATTAATCAATTTATAGATAAAAGGTTTGATCTTTTTTTCGACTTAAATATAAATGAGTATTTCCCTGCCCGATTCATTAGTTCCCTATCGAATGGAAGTTTTAAGGTGGGTATGGAAAAGAAAGAGAGCACCGATATGGATTTAATGATCAATATAGATAAGAATAAAACAGTTAACTATTTAATTGAGCAAATAAAGCATTATCTGGCACTAATAAACAAATCATAAAAAATAAACCGATATGAACCCTGCAAATTTTTCAGGAACAGGTGTGGCAATTGTAACACCATTTAAAAAAGATAAAAGTATAGACTATCCGACACTCGAAAAGCATATTGAATTTCTTATAAATAACGGAATTAACTACCTTGTAGTTCTCGGAACAACTGGTGAGTCTGTTACCTTATCTGATGAGGAAAAAGATCAATTAATACCCTTTGTAATTCAGAAAGTAAATAAGCGATTACCGCTTGTTTTGGGTATTGGTGGAAATAATACTTCAGCAGTTATTAGCAAGATACAAAAAACTGATTTAAGTAAAATTGATGCCGTTTTATCGGTTGCTCCTTATTACAATAAACCAAGTCAGCAAGGATTATACGAACATTTTAAGGCAATCGCACAAGTTAGCCCAAAACCGATAATATTATATAATGTACCTGGCAGAACAGGCGTTAATATTAAAGCGGATACAACACTCCGACTTGCAAATGATTTTAAAAATGTAGTAGCAGTTAAAGAAGCTGCCGGAGATATGTCGCAGGCAATGTATCTGGTTAAAGATAAACCTGCTGATTTTCAAATAATTTCTGGCGAAGATGCATTATCGTTGCCATTAATAATGTTAGGATTTGCAGGCGTTATTTCTGTAGTTGCTAACGCGATGCCTAAGGAGTTTTCAGAAATGGTAAAACTGGGTTTGGATAATAATTATACAGAAGCAAAAAAGATACACTATAAATTACTCGAATTTACTGATCAGATGTTTGTTGAAGGAAATCCTTCAGGGGTAAAAGCAGCACTTGAAATTTTGGGTATTATGGAAAACAATCTGCGATTACCTTTAGTTCCGGTAAGCGATAATACATATAAGAAAATCATCAGCCTGATTCAGAAAATCAAGTCATAAATGCTTAATTGAATTATCCCAAACCATTATTTTAATTCCCTTTAAGACTAATGAAAAGATCTTTATTAGTTGTTGGATTTGGTATTCTTATTTTCCTTGTTGCTTGCAAATCAAAGGAAAGTATTCAAAAAGTATCAGAGAAACAAACTCAGATACTTACAGAAGGATACTGGAATGCTGAAGACTCGAGGCTTGTTGCCGAGAAGCTTGTAAAAAAGATGCTTGCAGACCGTTGGCGAACTGAATATATGATTGTTCACAAAAATGCCCGTCCGATTCTAATTGTCGGTATTGTTCAGAACCTAAGCACCGAAAAGATTGACACCAATCTGTTTTTAAAAGATATCGAAAAATCGATTATCAAAGGTGATCTTGTGAGATTTATCCAATCTGGCAATAAGAAATCGATCCTGATGACAGAGCTTGCCAATTCTGATACAATAAATACAATCTCTAATTGGGCTCAACGTATGGGAGCAAATTTTGTGGTAAATGGATTAATAAGTTCATCAGAAGAATTAAAAAGAAGGGAAAAAATTATAATATATAGGGCAAAGCTTAAGTTAATTAATTCCGAAACACAGCAGCCCGTATGGCTTGGTGAAGAAAAAATTAACAAAAAAATTCTACTAAAATAAGGTTATTACTACATCAAAAAAGCCATTATAATTGCATTATAATGGCTTTTTTGATGAATTAAAAGAGTCTATTTTTCTGGTTTTTCTTTAGGCTTCTTCTCTTCTTTAATGATTTCTATATCTGAAATCTTTTCGTCTTTCTTCTGGGTACCTTTTAAATAGTCTGGAAGTTCCATTCCGGCCATTTTAAATAATTCTTCGAAAGGAGGAATAGACCCGAGCATACCGGAAAGGAAATTTGCAGTTGTTGGTGATTTGCCATCCTTACCACTTCCCATCGTATCCCAAACAGTGATTTTATCGATTTTAAGATTTTTAATTGCTTCTACCTGAGTTTTAACTAATTCGGGAAGTTTATCAGCAATCATTAACATAACTGCACTATTTGGATTATTTCCAGCAGCATTTACTAATTTTTCAAAGCCTTCGGCTTGCTTGCTTAATATCTCATATATACCTTTTCCTTCAGCCTGCATTTTCATGAATATAGCGTCTGCATCACCTTTGGCATGACGACGTGTTTGTTCTGCAATTGCTTCGGCATCAATTTCAACCTTTTCTTTATCAATCTGGGCAGGAACAACAATATTAGCTGTTTGAGTTGCCTTATCTCTTTGCGCTCTAATTTCTTCTGCTTTTTTCTCTGCTGCGTATGCTTCTTCTAGTGCTTTAGCCTGATTAACTTTTTCTGCAGCAATAGCTCTTCTTTCTGCTTCTGATTCTTTTTCACGACGGCTGGCATCAGAATTAGCAATTGTAATTCGTGCAGTATTTTCACCTTCAACAGCTGTAGCATCAGCTGCAGCAACCTGAACACGCTGATCTTGTAATGCGTTTGCCTCACCAATCGAACCATCACGGTTCTTTTCAGCAACCGTTTTTTTAGCATCATTTATTGCTTTGGCTGCAGCTTCTTTTCCTAATGCTTCAATATATCCAGATTCATCATTAATATCTGTTACGTTTACGTTAATTAGTTTTAAACCAATTTTTTTAAGTTCAGCTTCTACGTTTGATGAAACAGCAGCAAGGAATTTATCACGGTTGCTGTTGATTTCTTCGATATCCATTGTTGCAACCACTAAACGTAATTGACCGAAGATAATATCCTTTGCTAAATTACTTATATCTCCTTGTGTTAATCCCAATAGTCGCTCAGCAGCATTAATCATTATTCCTGGCTCAGTCGAAACTCCTACCGTAAATCGTGAAGGAACATCAACACGGATATTCTGTTTACTTAATGCACTTGTTAAATTGATTTCGATGGAAAAAGGCGTAAGATCAAGGAAAGAATAATCCTGAATAACAGGCCAAATAAAAGCTGCACCACCATGAATACACTTTGCGGAGCGTGATTCGGCTTCGGCCCCTTTTCCTACTTTACCATATATTACCAAAATTCTATCGGATGGACATCTTTTATACCTTCTAAAGAAAGAAACGATTAGAATGAATATAAAAACAATCGCCACAATAACAATAAAAACAATGTATTGTCCCATAATCTTATATTATATTTTTAGTTAATAATTATTACTTTGTAAGTTTTACGATTAAAATCTCATTATTTAAAATCTCGCTAACCTGAATAATCGAACCAGTTTTAATTTCTGCTTCATTATCGGTCATCGCATCTAAAGTCTGTAAACCCTGAACTTTTATCTGAACTTTTCCCAACCCTGATCTATTTGCAGGTATTGTTAGATATACTGTCCCTCCTTTACCAATTGCATTTTTTAAATTCAGTGTACCACTATCAGTGAGTTTACCCATAAAATAAACTATCGATGCCATAAGAGCCATCATGAATAACCCAGCAATAGTAGAAATAACTACAGCTATTCCAGCCTCTAAACCACCACCAATACAAGCAATACCTGTCCATCCAAAAATGGTAAAAAAGGCTACCAGATTTTTTAGCGTAATAAACTGAAAATCAATACCGCTATCACCATCAACAGAAACATCTGAATCTCCATCTGCTTCCATACTATCGACTCCTACAAAAAAGGTAAGAAAAATCTGAATAATAAAAATAATTGAAAATGGTATCGCAATACACCAATATATTTTTTCAATTAGTAACATCGATTGCCATGATTCTGAAATACTTAATAGCATAGTTTTTAATTTTGAAGTGAATGAACCAAATTAGTATATTTTATTGATTTATCAAGTTATTTAAATACTAATCTTTTAAAAAATCAAATTAAGGTATCCTATTATCAATATTTTTTAAACTCTATTAGTTCAATTGGAGCGCCATTATGCTCAATCATGGCAACTCGAACACCCTCGGATGGTGGATTGGGTTCTGTAAGTATATTGAAATTGCGATTTGCCAATTCATAATCCAGATCATCAACCTCGAAAGCAATATGCGGAATCGTCTGAATTAATTTGTGAATAGGACTATCAGGTTCAAAGCGCATCCATTCAATACCATAGGGGCTTGTATCAAATCCGGATATGTAGAATTTAAATTGAGGCAAATATTTCTCATTAGTCATTTTTTTAGTAGTCGGAATACCTAGATGATGGTATTTCCAACCCCATTCTTTTATACATTCAGGGATTTCGTGGTCTTGTCTGATTTTTTTCATTTTAATCAATTTTTATTTCACCTGTCATATATAATCTGGCTTGTCCTCCAATAAGACATCTTTCTCCTTTATTTATGCAGATTAATTTTCCTCCTCTTTTTGATAACTGAAGTGCATGCATTTCGGTTTTTCCCAACTTTTTGGACCATATGGGAATTAACGATGTATGTGCCGAACCTGTAACCGGATCTTCATCAATTCCTACCTGTGGAGCAAAAAATCTTGAAACAAAATCTGCTGAATCGCCCTTGGCAGTTACAATTAGTCCTCTTGCTGGCAGCTTATTTGTTTCGATTAGATTAGGTTTTAGATTTTTTACTTCCCTTTCATTATTGATAATTGCAATATAATCGGTTTTGCCTTTGTAAACTTCGTTTGGTTTAATACCAATACACTTCTGTATTTGCTCAATATTATTACTTGTTTCAATTGTATCTGTAGGAAAATCTAAAAAAAGATAGTCCTTTTGCTTTGATACTCTTAGTTCTCCACTTCGTAACGAATAAAACACAATTTCTTTATCCTTATATCCCAAGCAATTATATAAAACAAATGCTGATGCCAATGTTGCATGACCACATAAATCAACTTCGACTGCAGGCGTAAACCAACGAATCTCAAATTGTTTATTAATTGGAACCACAAAGGCTGTTTCGGCAAGGTTATTTTCAGCTGCAATATTTTGCATCAATTCATCTGAAATCCAACTTTCCAGAATACAAACTGCAGCGGGGTTTCCTGAAAATAATCTGTCCGTAAAGGCATCGACCTGGAAGATTTTTATTGTTTTCATATTGATTTTTTATATCCTAAAAGTACAAAACTTAAACAAAAAAGCGAAGCCTTTATTTGACTTCACCTAATCATATTATAATACCTGAGTAAGTTGATTTTTAAATAATTCGTTGATTGAATTTTATTTTCGGATGGTATATTTTTTCAATCTGGTTTTATTATTTCTGAAATTTTCCTCACTTCCCTTTATTGGGATTTTAATTTTAATATTTCCAAAAACTGATCCTAATCCCGCTCCTGCAAATCCACATAATATTCCAGTGATAATTGTATTTTGACCTTTTGAAGTATTAATTATCTTAAAATCATTATCATCTTCTATATTATCTTCTATACCACTTCCAATTATAGCACCCACAATAAATCCTGACAAGGTCCCAAGAAAGATTGCCCTTCTAACACTATGTTCCCTTTGTATTTTTAACAGATCAATATTTTTGTAATTTATTTCAGATAAATTTAAGTTACCTGTAACATAATCCAGCTTATTATAGGAATTAGAAATTATTATTGATGAATCATTAATATCATACAGAACCCCATTTACTCCATTTGGCCAATCAAAAACAATCCAGGTTTTATAAAGAATAATTTTTTTTTCAAGATGATTAGTAATTAAACTATCTTCAGTTGTATTTTTTTGTGCAAATAATGAAGAAAAACAGCACAAGAAAATTGTAATCGCTGTAATATTTTTCATAACCCACTAGTTTTTAAGGGTTAATATGCAAATTAGGCAGAAAATAGATGAAAATCAATAATTTGATAATAAACATTTAAAGTTAAGTTGCATAAAAGTGATTATTCCAATTTAAAAAAGCGAAGCATTTATCTGGCTTCGCTTTTATTATTAGCTCTGATATAACCTCAT